>Ga0078972_1000302_pt1 | contig 205743 bp, 165 predicted proteins | sample YelNatPaOPGAMG01_FD_67568 | JGI IMG/M metagenome (GOLD analysis project Ga0078972, IMG submission 67568) | Hot spring thermophilic microbial communities from Obsidian Pool, Yellowstone National Park, USA - OP-RAMG-01 (SPADES assembly) (version 2) | ecosystem: Environmental > Aquatic > Thermal...
GCAGGGGGGGCGCCCCCCCCCCGGGTGCCGGCCCCCCCCCCCCCCCCGCGGCGGGGGGGGCCCCCCCCCCCGCTGCGGGTGGAGCCCCCCCCCCCGATGTGGGGGGGGGCGGGGGGGGGGTCCTCATCCCCATTGAAAACATCCAGCCCGGCGACTGGGTGCTGGCTCATGACGGGCAGCCTCACCGCGTGCTACGCACCATCTGCAAGCATCATCAGGGCCTGATGGTTGGCATTCGGCACAACCTGAGCCCCCAAACGCTATGGGTGACCGGTGACCATGCGGTGCTTTGCCAGAAACGCACTCTCTCCTACGGTGCTCAGCGCACCTGGAAACATATCCCTCAAGAGCATTTCCCCCGCTCGCGCGAATTGCGCAAGGAAATGACCGCGGCCGAAGGCTTGCTCTGGCAAGCCCTGCGACGCGAGCAGCTGGGCGTAAAATTCCGCCGTCAGCATCCCATTGGCCCTTACATTGCAGACTTTTACTCTTGGAAAGCCGGCCTTGTTGTCGAAGTGGATGGTGACTCACACTTCACCCCGGAAAGCCAGGAATACGATGCCGCGCGAACAGAATACCTTGAAGCCCTTGGCCTGAATGTTGTCCGTGTCACCAATGAGGATGTCTTCCACCGCCGCGAGGCTGTCTTAGAGCACATTTTCGAAGCCACACAGGAAGCAACACCGTCGGAGGACCATTACTGTCAGTGGCGACGTGCGGCTACTCTAGAGGTAGGGGACATTGTTTTTACCCCCCTGTGGTCCCCCCGACATCGGGGGGACGAACGGAGACGTCCCCCCGTCGATGGGAGGAATAAAAGGGAGGAGAGACGGGGTGAGGCCTCCCTCGATGTCGGAGAGGGTTGGAGTGAGGTTTATTTACAGCCCGCGGAGATTATTGCTATCGAGTATATGGAAACAGAGGAAGAAGTCTACGACCTGGAGGTCGAAGGCGCACATTCTTTCCTGACCGAAGTTTGCGCTGTGCACAACTGCGGCTCCGGCACAACGCTGGCGGTGGCGGAGAAATTGGGCCGGCGCTGGATCGGCTGCGACCTCTCCAAGTGGGCCATTCAGGTAACCCGTAAGCGCCTCTTACAGATCGAGGGCTGCAAGCCCTTCGAGATCCTCAACCTGGGCAACTACGAGCGCCACAAACTGGCCGCCAACGGCCACTGGGAGCGCTATGTGCAGTTCATCCTGCAACTCTACCGCGCCGAAGCGGTCACTGGCTTCAAGACCCTGCACGGCAAAAAGGCCCGCGCCTACGTCCACGTCGGCAGTGTGGACAGCCCGGTCACCATGCGCGAGATCCGCCAGACCTTGAAAGAGGCGCAAAGTGCAGGTGCGCGTGAGGTTCACTTCCTCGGATGGGACTTCGAGATGGGTTTGCACGACCTGGTGAGCCAGGTGGGGGACGATTATGGCGTCAAGGTGCGCCTGGTCTCGATCCCCAGGGAAGCGGTGGAGGTGACGAACCCGGCCAAGGAGGAAGTCCGCTTCTTCGACCTGAACTACCTGGAGTTAGAACATGAGGTCAACGGCAGGAAAGCCACCGTTCGGCTCAAGGACTTCATCATCGCTAACCCGGAATACATCCCGGACGAGGTACGCGAGAAGATCAAGAAGTTCACCGACTATATAGACTACTGGGCGGTGGACTGGGACTACAAAGACGACACCTTCCACAACGGCTGGCAGTCCTTCCGCACACGCAAGAACCGGAAGTTAGAAACTCAGGCTACCCACACTTACGAGGAGCCAGGCACGTACAAGGTACTGGTGAAGGTAGTCGACATCTTCGGCAACGACACGACGAAGATGGTGGAGGTGGAAGTGCCTTGAATGCCGGCACATCCCCCAATGTTAATCTCTTCGGAGAGAAGAATGAGCCAATGGATGTTTGTGTCTTCCACGACGAAAGCGGCGATTACGGGCATAGCCCCTGGGTTTTTACAGGCCTGCTTTGGGTGCGGAAGGAGGATGTATCGGAGGTTGCAAGAAGCCTTCAGGCCATAAGGCAGCAGGAAAACTATTGGCGAGAAATACACCTTAACTCCCTTCCAAAATCATTTTCCGGAGCCTATGGGGCAAAGGCACGAGTAGCAAGAGGATGGTTCGAAAAATGGTCAGGTGAACTGGCAAGTAAAACCTGGTTCAACGTGTTGGCCGTTCATCGCAATCACCCTAGGTACGAGCACAAGCGATTTACGAAAGAGTTTCATGCCTACAATCGATTCACCTTAATGGCCTTGAAGGCAGGGTTGGCGTGGCATTTTCAGAATCATCAACAGGTGCGACTTTGGATATACTCAGATAATAAAACGCGAAGGCCCGGTGGGGTGCTTGGAGATGGAGTAAAGACTGACAACTTCGAAGATTATATTACAGATAAATTGACAGAGGATACGGTGTCCTATAAGGGACCGCGAGTATGTCTCGAAGCGCGACCAGAATGTTTGTATTTTCCGAGTGATTCTGCATTGGTTGAACCAAAAAACGAGCTACTTTGTCTTTGTGATCTACTCTTAGGATCTGTCGCTGGTGCAATCTATCCAAACACAAAACGACCAACGAAGCAATGGTTTGCAAGGCGGGCAGCAAGGATCATCCAAGACGTGAGAAGAAAGCCATGGGAACAACAGATGGGCCTGCACAGGCGATTTTCCGTTAGTTACTTTCCTAGAAACGATGGGCTCATCTATACCGATGGTCCAATCGGTATACTAGATAAAGAGGCTGGTCAATTCAGCTTTGGAGGATTCTGATATGGCTCTAATCCCTCTTGACCAAGCTATCAAATCCGCCGTCGCCGCCTGGCGCGAGCAAGGCTACGAGCGCGCCAGCCTGGTCACCCAGCGATTGCTGGAGTTCTGGTTTAAGGAAGAACACTGGTTGAAGGACGGTGTAGGGGCATCATCCATGATGCCCTTCGAGTTCTGGCGCGCCCAGCGCGAGGCGATAGAGGCGCTCATTTACGTCTACGAGGTCTGCCGCTACCATAACCTCTACAGCCTGGCGCGCAACTTCGGCGTCAGCCTGACCTTCGACCCGACGACGGACAACTGGCCCAAATACTGCTTCAAGATGGCTACCGGCTCTGGCAAGACCTTCGTCATGGCGCTGGCTATCGTCTGGCAGTATTTCAATCGCTTCTTCCGCACCGAGAACGGCTGTCGCTACACGTCCAAGTTTCTGCTCATTGCGCCGAACCTCATCGTGCTCGACCGGCTCAATGAAGCCTTCGAGGATAATGCCATCTTCCGGGACTTTCCCTTCATCCCCCCGGAATGGGAAGCAGATTTTCATCTGCAACTTGTTTACCAGAGCCAGGTCACCGCGCCCCACGCCTTCGGCACCCTTTACCTGACCAACATCCAGCAACTCTACGAGGACAAGGGCACCGAGCCTGCCAATGCCATTCACGAAGCGTTGGGTCCTTACGTGGTGAAGGGACAGCCTTTGAGTCGCGTTGACCTTGAGCGTGCTTTGACGGAACAACCTGACCTGCTTGTGCTCAACGATGAGGCGCACCACGTGCACTCAGACGACCTGGAGTGGCCCAAAGCCATCGCTCGCCTACACCAAGCGACTTGTGAGCGAGGAAGCGATGGGCTGGTGATGCAACTGGACTTTTCGGCCACGCCATACACCGGCACGGGCGACCGCAAGGTCTTCTTCCCCCACATCATCTACGATTATCCGCTGGCGGCGGCGATTCGAGATCAAGTGGTCAAGCGTCCCAAGATCGGTGAGATCGAGAATGCGCCGGAGCCGCTGGCTAAAGACTACGTCAAGCGGAACCGCCTCCAGATTGATACCGGCGTAGAGGTCTTTCGCGAGTTCCAACGCGACTTCAAACCCACCGGCAAAAAGCCGGTCCTCTTTGTTATGACCGACCAGACGCGCAACGCAGACAAGGTGGGCAGGTATCTGGAAGACGAGCACCGGCTCAAGACCCTGGTCATCCACACTGACACCGCCGGCGTCATCACCAAGAAGGACCTAGAGAAGGCGCGGGAAGCGGCGCGCTCCATTGATACGAACGAGTATGAAGCCATCGTCAGCGTGATGATGCTCAAAGAGGGATGGGACGTGAAAAATGTTTGCGTTATTGTCCCATTGCGCTCCTATGAATCGGCGATTCTTGCAGAACAGACCCTGGGACGGGGCCTACGGCGGATGACTCCGCTCACCGCCGAATGGGAAGAAAAACTCATCGTCATTGACCACCCCCGCTTCCGCGATCTGTGGAACGCGGAGATTCGGAGCGAAGACCTGGACATAGAGATTACTGAAGCCCGGCGAGTCTACGAACCCGCTAACGTTGTGCGCGTGGACCCGGGCAAACTCCAGTATGACTTCTCCATCCCCGTTCTCGCCGGGGGCGTGACCCGCGATGTGCGTCGCATTGCTGACCTGGATGTTGAGTCTCTGCCACGCGGACTGTTTCGCTGGGACGAGATCACCCTGCCCACGGTGATGTACCGAGAGAAGGACCTCCTCACCCAGAAGACTGATCTGGAGCGTGAACTATCTTTTGACTACACCGATCACTATGAGGTCTATCTGGCGAACATCACCAAGGCCATCCTATCGCGCTGCGCCGCCTCCGCCCAATTCGCGGAAGTCGTGCCCAAGGTAAGGCAGTACATTGAGCAGCATCTCTTCGACCGCCGCGTGGACATGACAGACCGGGATAACGTGCGCAAACTCAATCACCTCCCGGTGCGGGAAAAGATTCGGGATGTTTTTGTGGATGCTATTTTGCGCTTGCAGGTGGTAGAGGAGCCATACGAGTTGGTCGAGCGATGGAGCGTGGGCCAATGGAATGAGGGACAAGCGTTTCACACCTCAGAGCCCGTTTACCCGGCCAGGAAAACGGTTTTCGCTGAAGGCGAACGTGAGGGGTTACCTTACCCCCGTAGCTCAGAATACGAGAAGCACTTCATGCGGTATCTTGACACCCAAGACGAGGTGCTGGCGTATACGCGAGTGTTGCCGCGCATGCCCTTGCGTATCCCGTATCATGATACCCAAGGCTACCTACGCCATTACATGCCCGATTTTGTGGTCAGAACAGCGCAAGGTTATTTCCTGCTGGAGCCAAAGGGCGAAGGATGGGACAAACATGAGGACACCCCGGCGAAAGTCAAAGCGGCCACCGAATGGTGCCACAAGGTTACGGAGTTGACAGGTGAGCCCTGGACGTTTGCTAAAGTCATCCAACCAGACTTCGAGCGGTTTGCGGGATTGCCGTTCAGCCAGTTGCTATCAGCCTGCCAGAGTATTAGCTAGGCGTTACGACTAGCAACTCAGCCTAGCCATGCGCTCCGTGCGGTCGCTCCTCCGCGCGCCAGGCGTAGCTTGACCCAGTCATGGGGAGCGTACGTGCCCGCGCAAAATTTTATTTGACAGATTCGCACTTTTAGGGTATAATTCAAAAAATTAAACTACATCCAGGTGCTAAGCACTGATCGTCTGATTCGCCGGACGGTCAGTGCTTATTATATTAAACGCTAGAAGGAGTAAGGCTGGTGACTGCAGAGAAAGAAATAGTTATCACCAAGGAAGGCTTAAAGAAAATAGAAGAGGAACTTGAGCACCTCCGCACCGTTCACCGTAAGGCTGTGGCAGAAAGAATTCGCGAGTCCAAGCAGTTTGGCGAACTTACGGAAAACTCCGAATACGAAGAGGCGAAGAACGAACAGGCTTTTGTGGAAGGCAGAATCCTGGAACTCAAGAGGATATTGCAGAACGCTCATGTGATTGAATCCGATGAAGTCCACACCGATCAGGTGGGCGTTGGGTCAAAGGTCACGGTGCGCGACCTCGACACGAAAGACGAATGGGTTTATACTATAGTCGGTTCTGTCGAGGCCGATCCAGGCGAGGATCGCATATCAGACGAATCGCCAGTAGGTCAGGCGCTTATGGGGCACAAGGTTGGTGACATCGTCACAGTCGAAGTTCCAGCAGGCGCAGCCAGGTACCAGATAATCAATATCGGCAAGTAGCATCCTCGCGGAAAGTCTAACTCAAGATCGGCAATATCAGACAGCGTATAGCAATTGAGGGGCTATACGCTGTTGCACGTTTGGCGATCCAAAAGGAGCAAAGCGTTGAGCGAAGAATCCAATCAGAAACACATCCAGTCCTCTGAAGAGTTGCGCGCTCATCGTCTTCAGAAACTCCAAGATATGCGCGCACGCGGCATAGACCCATTTGCCATCGAGCGTTACGAACGAACCCACACGGCGGACCAGATCATATCTGACTACGCTAAAATGGAAGGCCAAAATGTCTCTGTCGCCGGGCGAATTGTCTCTCTCCGCATCATGGGAAAGGCAACCTTTGCACACATCAAGGACGCCTCAGGTCGGATACAGATATACCTCAAATCCGACGTACTCGGTCAGGATCAATATGCTCTGGTAAACGATATAGATATAGGCGATTTTGTGGGAGCCGTCGGAACCGTGGGTAAAACGCATACCGGCGAGATAACGGTTTTTGTAAAGACTCTCCAGGTGCTTGCCAAGGCACTCAGACCTCTACCCATTGGCAAGCAGAAAGGCGATGAACATTGGTACTCGCTGCAGGATATCGAGCAACGCTACCGATATCGTTATCTTGACCTCATCATCAATCCCGGCGTAATGGAAACCATGCTCACACGGACGCGCATAATCAAGGCAATCCGCGATTTCCTCCACGAAGAAGGCTTTGTCGAGGTAGAAACTCCTGTCTTGCAAGCACTCGCTGGTGGCGCTGCGGCCAGACCTTTCATCACATATTACAATGCACTCGAACACGACTTTCACCTCAGAATTTCACTTGAACTCTATCTCAAGCGGCTTGTCATTGGCGGGTTCGAAAAGGTCTACGAAATGGGTCGTGTCTTCCGAAACGAGGGGCTTTCTACAAGGCACAATCCTGAGTTTACAATGCTTGAACTTTATCAGGCGTATGCCAACCTTGAGGACATCATGACCCTTGTAGAGAGGATGTTTTGCTTTGTATGTCGGGAAATCTACGGAGGACTGAGTTTCACATATCAAGGGAATACGATTGACCTGACACCACCTTGGAAGAGACTACCTCTCCTAGAAGGCATCAAATACTACACCGGCATTGCTCCGGAGGACCTTCGTACATTTGAAACGGCAAGGAAAGCCGGCGAACGCCTCGGCCTCGACATGGAACATGAGGAACACGCGGGCGGAATAATTGAGAAAATACATGAAAGGTTTGTTCAGCCAAACCTGATTCAGCCTACATTTGTGACAGATTACCCTCTCGAGACTTCGCCCCTAGCGAAAAAGCGTCCAGACGATCCAACCCTTGTTCGGCGGTTTGAACCGTATCTAGGAGGACAAGAATGTGGAAATGCGTTCTCTGAGATAAACGATCCCCTTGACCAAAGAGAGCGTTTCCTCTATCAGGCGCGGCTAAGGGCGGCTGGTGACACTGAGGCACACCCCATGGACGAAGACTTCTTATTCGCCCTGGAGCATGGAATGCCACCTACCGGCGGCTTGGGAATAGGAATTGACCGAATGGTCATGTTGTTTACCGATCAGGCTTCAATCCGCGATGTCATCCTGTTCCCGCAATTGCGTCCAACCAAATAGCATCGCACCAGCAGTGGCAACTTGAGGTTATGATACCCTGATATAAACCTGGCGATGCCTGGGACCGTCGAATTCACAAAAGTAGATGCCCTGCCAGGTACCAAGCACAAGACGGCTATTCTCAACGAGCACGGTCACAGATGACCCCATGATGCTTGCCTTCACATGGGCGTCTGCGTTTCCCTCAATGTGATGATAAACTGCGTTGCGAGGCACTAGACGCTCCAGAGTGTCAACGATATCGCGTACGACATCGGGGTCTGCATTTTCGTTGATTGTTATGCCAGCAGTCGTATGAGGTACATAGACTGTACAGATGCCCTCCGAAACGCCACATGACTTGACTACCTCTGCGACCTCATGGGTTATATCCAGGAATTGGGTTCTGGAAGTAGTCCTGACGCTTATACGCTGCGTCATGCCGACTTGCTCCCTCCCTTTCTCGTTTTTGTAGTTACCTTTCCACTCGTTGCCGCTGGCTTCTCTCCAGATGCTGCTTGAGAAGCAAGTTTGTCCGCACGTGCGTTAGCCTCGCGGCAGACATGGTTTATGGAGACATACTTGAACTTTTCGAGCAATTCGAGAGCGGATTTGTAAATCCGAAGAAGGTTCTTTGATCTGACTTTATATTGGCCAGACAACTGCCTCACAAGGAGTTCGCTGTCCGATCTAATCACCACGTGTTCGAACCCCATCTTGAGTACTTCTTGGAGCCCCCGGACGAGCGCTGTATACTCGGCAAAGTTGTTCGTTGTGTCACCGATGTGTTGCCCGTACTCGCATACCACATTGCCTGATTCATCGTAGATAACGACGCCAATGCCGGCAGGACCGGGGTTGCCCTTGGAAGCGCCATCAATTGCCAAGGTCGCACGCCTCATGATGACTCGTCGAGATAGAGTATTCGCCCGCAGTTTTCACACGTCTGAATGCCCGGATTCGACTTAATCTCGCGGAGCAGCCCCGGCATGATCTGCGTATGGCAGGCTGAGCACTGCCCCCCGTCAATCCTAGCAACTACCACTCCGCCAAACCTCGGCTTAAGTGACTCATACCTACGCAAGAGGACTGGATCCACCGAAGGAAGGAGACGTTCCCGTTCCAGAGTCAAGTCTTTAATCCGGGATGTAAGAATAGCGTCCTGCTCCTTGAGTTTTTCGAGGTAGGCCAATAATTCCTGCTCAAGCCTATCCAATTCTGCCTTCGCAGCCTGAGCCGCTGCCCTTCGCTCTTCCGCCAAATCCATAAGTTCCAAGATTTCATTCTCTAACTTATCTTTCTGTCGTCCGAGCACCTCAATTTCCTTCTCCATGCTCTCAAGTTCTTTTGGGTTAGTAACGGCCCCGCTGTAAAGTTTGTCACGAAAAGTCTTGCGCTTTGTCTCAACGCTCTTTAAGTTCAGTTCCTTGTCCTGCAGGTCAGCGGTCGTCTGGTGCCATAGTTTGTCTGCTCGCTCAGCGAAGTCGCGTGCTGCCTCGACTTCTCGCCTCTTTGCTGAGCCATCATCAAGGGTGGATTTCGCCTTTTGTGCCTTTGCCAGTTCGAGTTCTACCGTTTGAAACTCATAAAGCGCCTTAAGTTGCGCGCTCATGTTACTGGTCCTTTCCGTGGATCACAACGTGCAACATTCTACCACCCACCCTTTCCAAGTGTCAAACGGATGTTTTTGCTACGGGAGTATGACCGTTCAAGTTGCAGGAGAACGGCTCTCAAATGAAGGTGGGAACCTTCTAAGACATACGCAAAAAGTTTCGGTGAATGCGGACTTGAACGAAGGGCTAAATCAGGGAATCCCATGCGAGGCGCAAATGGAACGGCAGCAATACATCTAGTCTTTCCCTGTTCGGTACGCTGTCCACTTTGTGTATTTCTTGCATAAATCACTTATTGGACATTGAGGACAACGTGGATCCAGTTCCTCACACCACTTATCCTCAAAAAGATAAAATGCTCCGTTGTCAACATAAAACGGTACCGCACCGAAAGTGCACACCAATTCCTCTATTGCCTGCCTCATTTTACTTGCCTGGATGATATACGGGCGAGCCTTTTCGTAAACCACTTCGCCCAGCAGTCCAGTTCTGCAAAATACCTTACCCACATGTCCGTCTACTATCATTAGTGTCTCGGGCATTCTCGATATTTTTTGCTCCCATATTTCATTAAAAAGAAAAACAGCCCAATTGACAAACATCCTGCAAGCCTTCGGGTCATTTCCTACCCAACCTGCCTCAAGCACAGGGTGAGTATTGAAAAATTGAAATAGATGAATCGCCCCTCCGCGTTGTAGTTCGCTGACAATAAGGTCCAACAGAAGACCCTTTTTTGCCTCTAGCCATCTAACAAAACCCTCGTACGCTTTATATCGGTACGCGAATAGAGAAATTGGCTTTACCCCACCCAGTGCCCCCACCTTATACAAGAGGGAGCCTTTTTGGCCTGCCACTTCCCTAAAGACGTCAAATAACTCTACCTCCGAAATCGCACAGGGTTCGAATACCAGAATGTCCGCAAATCTTGTTGAAATCTCCTTGCATATTTGTCTGACCTTTTCAAACCTAGCTTGTTGGTTAATCAAAACCCTGAACAAAAGATACCTAAGTACCCTTTCTTGGTCGTTCCTCTCCCTTGAAACGGGATTCAGATTCTCCGGAAACGCCATGTGGTCCTTCCATCTTTCCAACCACTTGTTTCTGCCTTGGTGTTCCAAGATCATGAGTAACTCTTTCTTTTCTTTGTCAGGTAGAGTACTTTGCATCTCTTTTGGCATTTTTCACCACCGACCTCTTATTGCAAACCTTACTTGTCAACTGGGTCCGAAGACGTCTCGCATCGTGTCTCACCGTTATTTCCACGTCATGTTCACTCTCAAGCAACAGACCATGTTTCAGACCCAATTTTTCTTTAATGACCTCGAGCAACTCTAGGTCAATCTCATACCCTATGCTGTTCCTTCCGAGGTATGCAGCAACCTTGTTTGTCGTGCCTGAGCCCATAAATGGGTCTAGAACAATTTCCCCGACATGCGAGAAGAGCCTTATAAGCCTATTTGGTATTTCCTCTGGGAATGCGGCTATCCCCTCCTCTAGCCGGTTTTTGAGGGGCAGCACATTGATGATATTCCAATTGCTCAAGTACCACTTCTTTTGCTGATATTCTTGGAGGTCAATTTTGGATAACTCTCTTTTGTCGGCCGGGATGGACTTGTAATCAAACCTACCATTTTGAAATATGAGAATGGTTTCTTGGATGTTGTCAGGGTAAAAATACATCGGGTAAGGATGCTGCAGAAGAACCCCGCTTCTTCTACTAATTCGAATATAGCCTTCCGGTTTTGTCCATATGATTCTGTCCCTGTAGATAAAGCCCTCTTCAATGTAAATCTTGGTGAGGTCGGCCACGACGGGATATTTCTGCCCATCAACCAAAGTATCATCACATACGATGCACGCTATGCGCCCCTGTGCAAGAACCCTCTTTACTTCCTTCGCAACATCTCTCATTTTGCAAACATATGACCGATAGTCTTCAAAAAGATCAGGATAGTCAAAAGGCGCATTAAAGTATGGCGGACTAGTAACTACTAGATGCACGCTTGCATCCTGTACTTCGCTCATATCGCTGCTATCCCCGAACAGTAACCTGTGCATCGTCTTCATTGTCGTAGAACACCGCCTATAAGTCCTTGCTGTTTCGCGCCCTTCCTATATGCCGCAGCCGCACACAAATACTATGAGCGCACTTTTCCAAATCAGCCTCATATGCGACGCTATAGCACACAAATGGGGGCGTTCCCTCGAAACACATTCCAAACTATTGGCCACTCCACAGAAGTAGAGTCAACAGGAATTCCAAGAATTAACGGACCGTGGGTTGAAGACACCTTTGCCAACATTACCCGATCCTATACAAGCAAAAGCACCAACTACTTGCCCCAAAAAGCAACCTGCTCCGTAAAGCCCCAGGCAATTGTGTCTCATAGATCGTGGGGCTCTCCACACATTCCTGGCAAGGGCGTGATAGGTTCTAACCACATCCGGCACTTGTATCCAATCGCCCGGCTAAGACAAGGGGCGCCTACTTCACCGAACACTCTTGAAATTGGACGGCCATACGTTTGCCTATTATAACCCGCTGGCCAAAACCGCGACAATAGCGACGACTGCAAACCCAGAAATGCTTGTCATTACGTTACGTATTTGTCACCGTTAATCGTTACATTGTCCTGACAGATGCCTTGCGTGCGTCGTTCATGATAGTATAGCCCTTCGTCCATGATATCCAGCGACATGGCCCGGCGCTGAGGACGATGTAAGATGTCTTCAGAATAATACGTCACCTGCCCAAAATTTCTCGTTGTGATATGAGAATGTCGAATGATGCCGCAAAGAGCATACACAGTGCTTCCTGCATCGGACCGCATAATCCGCACTCCCTGGAAGCCCACGCATCAATGCCCAATGGTTCGAAGTATTTCGAGAGCCATCTAGGGCTCCCTTTCGCAAGATAGCCGTCCCGCATGAATTACCAAGCACACAGAAGGATTCTTTGTTCCAGAATCCGAATGATACCAGGGTGATGACTATGCCTAGGCTTTTCCTTCTTGCGCTCACAATCTTCCTGCTGGCTGAGGGACTAACCATGGGAAGCAGCGAGGACCCATCCAAACTCCCGCATGACTTGGCTATTCGAGTGCAAAGGGACATCGAAAAATACCGCAAAAGTGATGCACAAATCCTTGTAAGGGACGCCCGTGGCAAACCAGTCGAAGGCGCATCCGTGCTGGCAAAGCAAATCTCGCATGACTTCTTGTTTGGTTGCAATATATTCAGGTTGGACAACCTGCCAACTGAGGAACAAAACGAGCAATATAAAGCGCTATTTAAACGATTACTCAACTACGCCACCCTGCCGTTCTACTGGGCGAGTTTCGAAAGCGAAAAAGGACGACCAAACCATGAACGCTTGGAAAAGATGGCGCGTTGGTGCAAAGAGAATGGCATTACCACCAAGGGACACCCCTTGGTATGGACACATCCTGCGGGAGTGCCAAAGTGGCTGGACGAAAGTGACCCTGTTCAGGTTAAGCACTTATTGGAACAGCGGGTTAGCGAAACTGTTTCTCGGTATAAGGGTCTCGTTGATATATGGGATGTCGTGAATGAATCCACGCACACGAGGACTTTTGCAGGGCTTTCAATGTACGACTACACTGCACTTCCTTTCGTGTGGGCGCGAAAAGCGAACCAAGACGCGACGCTCATAGTGAATGAATTCGGAGTCATTGGACCAAACGGCGGAGATCAGAAATACTTTGACCTCTTATCACAAATGAAGGCAAATAAGGTACCATTCGACGCAATCGGAATTCAAACCCACATGCACAGAGGACCACTGCCCCTGAGGCAGATTCTCGAGACGCTCGACCGCTACGCAAAGTTGGGGAAGCCTATCCACTTCACTGAAACGACCTTCCTGTCCGGAGGCAAGGAAACCACTCCTGAAGGCGAAAAGAAACAGGCAGAATATGTCGAACAATTCTACCGAACTTGTTTCAGCCACCCTTCGGTCAAGGCAATAACCTGGTGGGATTTTTCAGATGCTGGCGCATGGCAGGGAGTGGCCGCTGGGCTCGTCAGGAAGGATATGACGCCGAAGCCAGCATACCTCGTCCTTGACCGACTGATTAATAAGGAGTGGCGCACTACTGCGGAGGGCGTGACGGATTCAACTGGCACTTTTTCTTTCCGCGGCTTTCACGGCATCTATCGCGTCACGGTCTCCGACAAATCTGGAAAATCAAAGACGGTCGAATTTCATATTAGCGAGAAAGGCCACAACACCATAACAGTTCGGCTCTGAACCGAGCAACTGGATCCTCGAACGCAGATTCATCTTTGTTCTGTGTCCAAAAAGACGGAGCGTCACTGCAGTCGCTCTACCCAGGCGCCGGTAGGACTACTTCTGTTGTTTCTTCTCTAGTTCCTTCCAATCTTCCGGACGAAGTTGATGAGCAAGTATGTCAATGACTATGTTGTTCTCAGACCGCATCTTCATTTTGATTATGGCTATTGAGGTTTCTGGGAAGTACTGCCAGCCTTCTTCTACAGACTCGACATCTGCGACTTTATTAATTCCAAGCGTGTTCACTGTAACAGAATCCGGGTAATAAACTCCACTGAGTATCATGTAAATGGTAGCCCCATACATGTATCTGAACGACCCTTTGATGAAATCTGCCTCGCGGTAAAACTGTGCACCCTGGACAGGAAGAGTGAGAGTTAAGATTTTCCCCTGCCCGTCTTTTACAGTGTACGTATATGGGTAACAATCAGAGCCAATGAGCCTGATCATACCTTTTGATAGAAGCCCTGGATTCAAACTCCAATGATATTCTTCGTCCCCCTTAACAGGGCTATATGCGTCCGGGTACAGCCCCGCTTCGGCGGGATACTTCTTCGTTATCAACTCCTGCTGTTGTGCACCCGAGTAGAAAATCCCTTCCGCTATCTTGCCCCAGGGCAGCGTCTGGTCGAAATCAGACAGGCGCGCCAGGGAATAGGCATAATCCATCCCACACCACTGGACACATACTCCAAACCATGGCTGACCGTTGAACCAAGTTGCACCGAATACAGGGATTGTCCCATACAACATAATGGGTCGGTCCACGGCAGACCAGAGGTACACAAACGGCAACCCTGTCTTTGCCCAGTAGACCGCTCGATCGAGGTATTTCTTGTCCTCGGTAAGTTGGTAAGCAAGCGTATACGCTCTCACCAGTTTAGATGAAGCCAGAATGTCCGGGACGTGAAGTTGCAACTCCCAAGTTTGCGCTCCTTCAGGTCTAGTCTGTGTGTCCAAGTACTTCAGTGCTTTCAGTCCTGCGTCAATAGCAGCCTGGTCGTTTGCAATCAATGCATATTCCAGAAGTGCCACTGCTGAGGTTGCACAATGCCCTGAGGAAGTATCATCAGTCTTTCCAAGAATGCTGTGCTTTTCGTCAGGTTTGAATGGCCAAGAACCATCCTCGCGCTGGGTAGCGATGAGTTGCTTTGCGTGTTCCGCCATTCGGCTTAACACAGCACCGACTCCACCGGCAAGCAATGCCGCATCAAGTTGGAGGTTGTTCTTCCCCACTGCATCAATTGCCGCTTGCACAACACTAGCATAGGTCTTTTTGCGCTCTGGGTTGATTACAAAGTTCACCTTGCGCAGGAGGTAAGCGGCAATTTGCGAGTCGAAGGCAGCACTACTTGTATTTGTATGTTTCCAGCCCTTAGCCTGAGGGTCCCAGATGGTTTCTAGGTATGCCTTTTCGCAGAGTGCCATCACTTCGCCAGGCGATTTTGCGATTGGCGCCGTGTCGGGTACACCATGTCCACCAATCCATGCGTCCACTGCGTCTATTATGGTCGTGCTGTCAGTCTTGACGCGAATACAGCCGCTTACGACCAGCGACTTGCCAGCCTCAAGCATGTATGGTTTCGACGCAGTCTGACAATTCTCACGCGTCCATTCGGGAACAGATGGAATCAGGAGACCCATCTTGTGGTTATCCTGACCATCTAAGAAGTTCGGTGATGCGAAGACCGCCGCCGGTCTATCGGCAGAGCCATCCCACTTTTGGAGAGGGTCCCACTCGAGCATAATCAGGTTCTTTCCGCTCCTCACAGCCATAAAAGGAATCGTGATTTTGTTCGGATGAGGCACTGTCCTCAGATTGTTGGGCGGACTGACGTTCTCTGTGCCGGACGAAGACTCGGTAAGTAGATATTCCAAACCTGGGAACAGCGCTTCGTCTTTCTTGCCTCCGAAGGAACCATCGCCCGCATAAACCATTGGACCGCTGAAATGGAGAATTCCGATAGGCTGCGCGGTAGTGACAGAATGAGAAGCGCTTATTTTGGGCTGGACAGGGTCAAGGGTAAATTTCCACTCAAAGCGACATTCCGCATTGTCTACTCGTCGCGCAAGCGTAAATTGAGCAACAGGGCTCCCATCACTTAACTGTGACTTGAACTCAGTCGCGACAAGGTCCTGTTCATGTCCAGGACCATCCGCCCCTGCAGACGTCACAATCTTGCCTAAAGGTGACCCAGAGGCTACTTGGCGCCATTGGTCTCCCTCCGGCACGCTGAGCGTCCAACCGATAAACTCACTACCTACCTTATGAAAAGTCATTCGAATTGCTGGGTTCTGAAGTACAACCGAGCCGTCCGACAGCGTGATACACTCCGCCCCCTTGGGGGACGGCGCTTCGGCTGGACGATTTGCCACACGCGTTATCTTACTGACTGTTACCTGAAACGCATCGCCAGCAGTTACTTTGATCGAGGCAGATATTTGATTACTCGCCGGTAGACTTACGTTCGACCATTGTAGGGATTTTTCTTCGCCAGGAAATAGCGCACCGATCTGCTGGTCCTCGAAAAGCGCCTGAGAGCCTTCAATTACCAATTGTGCTTTGGCTTTGAGGTCAGGAGGTAGCAAGCCGTGTCCCGTGTTGCGCACTACGCATCGGTAGTCAACGGCTTCCCCCTTGAATGGAAGTGCCCTGGACGGTCCGAAAGAAACCAGTGTGCACTCAAACCCATACCCGTACGCGGCAAGATCCCCAACTTTCGGGCTCGAGGTCGTCACGCGCACGCTGTACGCTCGCTCTCTTGTGAAATCGAATGGGACTGCAAAAAATATCCCTTTCGGCAAGGTATGGGCTACTGGCTGACCAATGGCTGTACCAGATTCGGAAAGTGGGGTCAATTCCAGAATGACGCCTTCCGTTTCTGCTTTCGCGGTTACTATGCCAGCGCAGTTGGACACAGTCTTCGCGGCAAACAATTCATTTGTGCCCAACTTGACAATCAGTGGCTGTCCAAATGCCGCCCAGTCATAGTTGGAGTTGGTCTTTGCATTTGTCGCAAATGTTATCTCAGTGCTTTTGCCCGCTCTTCCCGTTAGGTCAATTGCCCCATATACCCAGCCAACCGACATGATGTCCTGCTTGAACTTCTCGTCCTTTCCAATTCGGACTTTGAAGATTACGCCATCGCTTGGATGCGCCGGATCATCTGTGCGGAATCCATCACCCATGCCGGCTCCGAAGACAAGTATGAGCCGCTCCCCTTTCTTAACCTTCGGCAGTTGCAGGTTAAAACTGACAGTGGCATCTTCCTTCCCCATCGGGTGCAGGTTTATTGCGTGTTTCTTTACACCACCCGAGGTAAACTCACTGGTGCCGGGATTGAGGACTTTGTCTACTCTTGCCTCAGAGTAGTGGGCAACAAAGTCATAGACAATACTAGCATTCCCAGCATAGACACTGGCGCTTGAAGTGCCGAGAATTACTGGCAGTAGTGTCGCAACGAGAGAGTATGCACGCATTCCTGAACCCCTTGAGTCGAGATTGATTTTTGACTGGCGTGTCCCAGTCGCATAATAAAAACCTGACGGCTAGGAGATTATAGGATTGAGAAGAATAACCTGTCAAATGAGAGAACGCCGGCTCACGCAATATTGCGCTACCGGCGTTCAATTTTCTATAGCGAGTAACCTACACGTTCTGCAGTTTGCCCGCAAAGAACAGATCGTACGCGCCGAGGTCGAGAAGTCCATGACCACTGAGGTTGAAAAGGATAACCCTCTCCTTGCCTTCTTCCTTAGCCTTCAACGCTTCATCCATCGCGGCCTTAATCGCGTGGGCGCTTTCGGGCGCAGGTATGATACCTTCAGTCCTTGCAAACTGCACTGCGGATTCGAACACGGGTACCTGTGGATATGCTCTCGGCTCAATGTGGCCCTTGTTCACCAACATGCTTACCAGCGGCGCCATTCCATGGTACCGGAGACCACCTGCGTGAATCCCAGGCGGGACAAAATCACTGCCAAGACTATACATCTTGAGCAGCGGAGTCATCTTCGCCGTATCACCAAAATCATACACATACGGACCTGTGGTTAGCGTAGGGCATGCTGTCGGCTCAATCGCTAGGAACTTAATGTCCTTGCCTGCAAAGCGGTCAGGCATAAATGGGAAAGCAAGCCCAGCGTAGTTGCTCCCGCCGCCGACACAGCCAATGATTGTATCAGGGAAACACCCTGCCATCTCCATCTGCTTCTTTGCTTCCAAACCAATAACCGTCTGATGCATAAGCACATGGTTCAAGACGCTTCCGAGCGAATATTTGACTCCCTGGTGCGTTACGGTGTCTTCAAGGGCCTCGCTGATTGCAATGCCCAGGCTACCAGTAGTATTTGGATCTTTTTCGAGGACTTTCTTTCCAAACTCGGTCTGTGTACTTGGGCTCGGGTATATTGTGGCACCATATGTTTGCATCACAAACTTACGATAGGGCTTTTGTTCGTAACTTACTCTCACCATATACACAGTGCATTCGAGACCAAAGAAACAACACGCCATCGCAAGCGCACTACCCCACTGACCTGCACCAGTCTCTGTGGCAATCCGCTTCGTGCCCTCTTTTTTGTTGTAGTATGCCTGGGCGACTGCAGTGTTTGGCTTGTGGCTCCCAACAGGGCTTACGCCTTCCCACTTGTAGAAAATCTTTGCCGGAGTGCCAAGCGCCTTCTCCCATCGAGTGGCTCTAATAAGTGGAGTAGGTCGCCATATCGAAAGCACATCCAGCACTTCCTCCGGAATGTCCACCCATCGCTGCTGGCTCACTTCCTGCTCTATGAGTGCCATCGGAAAAATAGGCGCCAGATCCTCCGGTCCGGCAGGCTGCTTTGTCCCGGGATGCAAAGGCGGTGGCGCAGGCTCATCGAGGTCAGCCTGAATATTGTACCACTGCCTTGGTAGGTCCCTGGGGTTCAGTAAAAACTGACGGTCATCCATATCCTTGCTCCTTTGACAAAGAGTTGCACCTCGAGCTAGCGGCTACTAACAATGCTGGCTCGTGCAAAGTACTTCGACAAATAACCGATTCATACTAACTTGCATTTTCAAAAAAGTCAACTAGATACTCGGAACCGGATACTCTAAAAGTAGCGCATAGACCTGTCTCAACCGTCCAAATCGAGGTCCGACCTGCTCGCGAATGATCACGTTCTGGAGTTCGTGAGCAAGCGATTAGGCTGATGCCCTATAAGAGCATACTGAAGTTTGCAGGCTCGATTGCTATTTCAACACACTGTCGTGTCCCTTCGCCATTCCCAACCCAATACTCCCAACGTCATGTCCGATTTACACAGGCATCTTTATGGACATGTATAACTGCCGGATGCACAGACGATGTGGGACCAATATATGACAAATGTATGTCGAAATTAGCATGAATTTAATGGAGCCTTAAGTCATTGTTTTGGCAACCTTAAACGTGAGTTTAGATAGGCGCGGTATACTGAATCTGGAAGAGTGCGGTACGCCAAAACCGGGATTGCCAATAGCCAGGCAAACTTGCAATTAAAAGGCAAACGGCGTATAATTCCTTGGTTTCTTTGGCATATCAAATGCGAGAGCCAGGCTCAAAACGCTTGTTAGACAGCGGAGAGTGCAGTTGCAAAGAATCACTGAAGACAGAATCTTAATAAAAGGCGATAAGAGTTTCTGCAATGAGATTTCCAGACTGAGTGGACAAGATATAATCTCGTGCTACCAGTGTGGCGAATGCACGGCAGGGTGCCCGGTGGCATACGCGGCAGACATAACGCCAAACCAGGTAACTCGCCTCGTCCAATTAGGCGAGGAGGACAGGGTGTTGCGGTCAAAGATGATCTGGCTTTGCGTGGGATGCGAAACATGCACAACCCGCTGTCCACGAGGAATCGAACTTGCAAAGGTTATGGATGCTTTGCGGGAAACTTCGGTCAAGAAGAAGGTCAAGCCTGGCGACCCAAGCATCAGCACTTTTCACCAGACTTTTCTAAACTCTGTGGAAAGGCTTGGTCGCGTCCATGAGGTCAGTATGCTGGCGGAATACAAGTTGCGCAGCCGTCAACTATTCACAGACCTCCTGCTTGGCGCAAAGATGTTCCTTAAGGGCAAATTAGCGCTGATACCCGAAGTGATAAAAGGACGCAGAGAGATAAAAGAGATATTCAAGAAGACCAGAACGGATTGAGGTATTGCTCAACTTGCAACTAAGCCGTTGATAAGTCTTCTGCATAACAGGCTGCAAAGGATCAAAGTATAACGATGAAATACGCTTACTACCCGGGATGCTCACTGCATTCAACGGCAAGGGACTACGATCTTTCCACGACCGCTGTATGCGAGGAACTCGGAATCGAGTTAGTCGAGATACCAGACTGGAACTGTTGTGGTGCAACATCTGCCCATGCTCTTGACAAAGAGATTAGCATTGCCCTGCCGCTTCGAAACCTGGCAATCGCAGAATCAATGGGTCTCGACGTGGTTGCTCCCTGCGCTGCATGTTTCAACAGGATGAAGTCGGCACATAATGCTGTGATGCAAGATGCCGAACTCCTATCAAGAATGACCGCCAGGATTGGCAAGCCGTATTCGGGCAAGGTCAGAATCCTCCCACTGCTTGCCGTCATAGATGAATTAGGGGCGGACGTTATACAGCCGCACGTGAAGCGACCACTATCAAACCTCAAGGTGGCTCCTTACTACGGATGCCTGCTCATTCGACCACCGGAAACGGTTCAGTTCGATGACCCAGAGGATCCTCAATCGCTCGACAGATTGGTAGCCGCACTTGGAGCGGACACTGTGAAATGGCCGTTTAAGAACGAGTGCTGTGGTGCCGGTCTTTCGATCTCGAAACCAGAAATGGTGGTCAAATTGACACACGACATTCTGAGCATGGCCAAGCGCTGCGGGGCGAATTCAATGGTTACTGCTTGCCCATTGTGCCAGGCTAATCTTGACCTGCGCCAGGCAGATGTTGAAAAGATCTACGGCGAAAAACTTGGCTTACCCGCATTCTACTTTACTCAGTTAATGGGTTTGGCCTTCGATATTCCATCCAGTCACCTGGGGCTAGATAAGATGATGGTGAGTCCAGCAGCGCTGTTGGCAGAAGCCGGCGTGAGAGGCGTTTGAAATGGCAAGAGTTGGTGTTTTCGTCTGTTGGTGCGGATCAAATATTGCTAAAACTGTGGACGTGGAGAAGGTCGCCGAAGCGGTGTCGAAGATGCCGTCGGTCGTCTATGCTACCCACTACAAATACATGTGCTCTGAGCCAGGACAGAACCTGATAAAAGATGCTATCAAGGAGCACAGGCTCGATAGGGTTGTCGTTGCGTCCTGTTCCCCGCGATTGCACGAGCCAACATTCCAGCGCTGCATAAGCGAGGCAGGTTTGAACCCTTATATGCTAGAAATGGCGAATATCCGCGAACAGTGTTCGTGGGTCCACGATGACAAAGAAAGCGCAACTAAAAAGGCAATAGAACTAACAGCCATGGCTGTGGCAAAGGCAAGACGCAACGAGCCGCTATTCCACCAGGAAATTCCCATAACGAAACATGCACTCGTCATCGGTGGAGGGGTGGCTGGCATTCAAGCCGCTCTCGACATCGCCGACGCGGGTTACAAGGTGACATTGGTCGAACGGACTCCCAGTATCGGTGGCCGCATGGCCCAGTATGACAAGACATTTCCAACCCTTGACTGCGCCGCATGTATACTCACACCCAAGATGGTGGACTGCGCTTCCCACCCAAATATCCGAATCTTAACCTATTCCGAAGTAGAAGAAGTCAAGGGCTTTGTGGGCAATTTCGATGTCACTATCAGGAAAAGAGCACGCAGTGTAGACATGAGCAAATGTACAGGGTGTGGAGTATGCTGGGAAAAGTGTCCTGTCAAGTTGCCGTCGGAATTTGACGAAGGACTGGGACAAAGGCGAGCAATCTACGTGCCATTCCCACAAGCCGTGCCAAACGTACCTGTGATTGATCGCCAGCACTGCCGGTGGTTTACTGAAGGTAAATGCAAGGCATGCGAGAAACTATGCCCCGCCGGCGCAATAGCCTACGACCAAGAAGATGAACTCGTCAATGAGAAGTTCGGCGCAATAGTGGTCGCCACTGGTTTTAATCTCTGGGATTACTCAGCGTATGGCAACTTTGGATATGGGAAGTACCCGGATGTGATCTCCAGTTTGCAATTTGAGAGACTGATTAATGCGTCCGGACCCACGGAAGGAAAACTCGTCCGACCGTCGGACCACAAAGTGCCAAAGAAGGTTGTCTTCGTTTCGTGCGTCGGGTCGCGTGATGACGAACACGGCTACCCGTACTGCTCGAAAGTGTGTTGCATGTACAATGCAAAACACGCACTCCTTCTCAAAGAAAAGGTGCCAGACGCTGAGGCATACGTGTTTTATATGGACATCCGTGCGAACGGCAAAGGATACGAGGAATTCGTACGGAGGGCGATCGAGAAGTATGGCGCTACTTACATCCGAGGTCGTGTTTCGAAGATATTTGAAGTCGGTGACAAACTCCTCGTGCGCGGAGCAGACACACTCCTTGGAAAGCCCGTGGAAATCGAAGCCGACATGGTCGTTCTTGCAGCCGCAATGGAGCCCCAACCTGACGCAAAAGACCTTGCGCGCAAACTCAGTATCTCTACGGACGAGTACAATTGGTTCAGCGAAGCTCACCCGAAACTGAGACCTGTGGAGGTTTTGACCTCCGGCATTTTCCTTGCCGGTGCCTGCCAGTATCCCAAGGACATCCCAGATTCGGTAGCGCAGGCATCAGGGGCAGCGTCAAAAGTCATAGGTCTGTTCTCGAAGGATAATTTAATCTCGGAGCCCACGGTAGCCGAGGTTGACGAAGACACATGCACAGGATGCCTATTGTGCAAAGAAGTATGTCCCTTCAGTGCAATCGAATCTAAGACGATCTACGACAAGAATGGTCAGCCGATAAAGGTAGTCTCAACCGTCAACGAAGGACTTTGCCATGGGTGTGGCACATGCGTCGCTGCATGCCGTTCTTCCTCAATCCAACTGAAGGGCTTCAAGGACAATCAACTCCTAGCGGAGGTGGATGCGCTAGCATATGCAGAATAAATCAAATTTCTCCGGCACATGGCAGTCGGATTGGCTGAACCGGAGTTCATGTGTCTGGCGCACAGCCAGCCGTGCCGGGCATCAAATTTTCTGAGAGAGGTCATTAGGTGGTTGCGAAGACAGACGCCCAAAGCGAGCAAGATGACAATGTAAAAGAGACTCCTGCGGCATGGGAGCCGAAGATTATTGGTTTCCTGTGTAACTGGTGCACGTACGCCGGCGCGGACCTGGCTGGCTCAAGCCGCCTGAAATACCCACCAAACATCCGCGTCGTCCGCGTCCCTTGCTCTGGGCGTATAAACCCACAGTTGATCCTTAAAGCATTTGAACGCGGGTTCGACGGCGTCCTTGTATCTGGCTGTCACCCGGGAGACTGCCATTACTCCAAAGGAAACTACTACGCCAGACGCCGGATAATGCTATTAGGACGAATGCTGGAGTATATGGGCATAGAGCGTGAGCGGTTTCACTTTGACTGGATATCAGCAGCCGAAGGGCAGAAGTTCGCCGAGGTAGTTGCAAGATTCACAGAGCAGGTCAGAAAAGTGGGACCGTTCAAGGGAGTAGCATTGCGTCAACCTGTTCAGGATGCAGGTTCAAAAGAAAGCACAGAGAGCCCGTGAAAGCCACTTGTGGAACTTAAAATGAAAGAAGAACTAGAACTGAGAGAAAAAGCGAGAGATCTGCTCGAAAAGGGAGACGTTATCTGCGTAATAGGGTATGGTGCAGGCAGCACCCCATTCAAGACCACCCCAGTTTTCATCGAAAAAGCGGAAGATGTAGACAAGTTGGTCTGGAACCCTGCATGCGTTAACAACCTCGCCGTTTACCTTAGAGATGCCTGCTCAAAAGGTAGGACCGCCGTCGTGGTCAAGCCCTGCGATGCGAAGTCTGTAGTCGAACTTATCCGAGAGAAGCAAATCAAACGTGAGGACGTCGTCGTAATCGCTGTGAGATGCCCTGGCATGCTCAATGAAGATGCACTCAAAGGCTTTGATACTACTGACATTAAATCGGTCGAGTGGAGAGACAACAAAATTGTTGTCAAGACAAGCGATGGTGAGACCGAAATTCCTGCGCAAGACGCACTCCTTAACAAATGTCTAACTTGTGACCTGACTAAAAGCCCGATCGTGGACATCCAAATCGGCGAGCCCTTCGAGAGACAACCTGTCAAGAGTGAATATGCGGACTTAGAGGAAATAGAGAAACTGACTCCAGAGGAACGCAGGGCTTACTGGGCGCGACAATTCGCACGGTGCATTCGGTGCTATGCGTGCCGTGCTGTTTGCCCTGGATGCTATTGCAAGGAGTGCTTTGTAGAAAAACCTTGCCAGTTATGGGTAATGAAGGCAACAGACACCGAGTCAAACTGGTTCTTTCACGTAACTAGAGCTATGCATACTGCTGGGCGATGCATAGCCTGCGGAGAATGTGAGCGAGCATGCCCTATGGGCTTGCCACTCATGAAGTTGAACGCCAAACTCAGAAAAGAGGTAGCGGAAATGTTCCGTGAGGAACCGGGCAGGGACCCCGAAGCTCTGCCGACTCTAGGAAAATTTGATATGAAGAATGACCCAGATCCCTGTGGTGAATAGAAGGCAACTTCGAATTTTTGCACTGTCAAATTTAGACCAAAGAACCAAAGGCTACACATTGCGTGAGGAAAACTGAGTGGAACCAAAGGTAATTTTAAAAGAAAACTTGTCGTCTTGGCTGGAAGCGCTGGTTAGCAATTATGAGGTGATTGCTCCGGTAACAGAAGACGGGGTGCTGGTTTTTCGACCGGTCTTAAAACTCTCTGAGATGACGATTGAAGGAACGTCTGGTCCAGCAAAATCTCTGAGAGAACACTTCACGCCTCAAACCGAGACGCTGTTTCACTACAAACTCTATGATCAATCTGCCGATGTCGCTCCTCCTGAGTTAGAAATACGTGATCGGGTCATATTTGGCGCCCGCGCATGTGATGCTGCTGCACTTCTGTACGTGGACGCAGTATATTCGAACGTCGAACCGATTGACGTGCAATACTTCGAAAGGCGGAAGCACACGCATATTATAGGCTTGTTCTGCGATAAGCCAGCCTGGAGTTGCTTCTGCACAGAGGTCGGCGATTTTCTTGAGAAGCCAGCCGGAATGGATGTGTACCTTACAGACCTCGGCGATAGATATTACGTCGAACCTCTGACTCAAAAAGGAGAAGAATTGGTCGCCCTTGCGAAAACTCAGCCAGCCAACGAAAACGACCTTTCCCTTGTAAACGAAACTCGGAGAAAAGCACTCGAGCGCTTGCCAAAACGAGCAAACCATGAGGAATCATGCATAGCATACGACTGGGATCACCCAGTCTTTGTTGAACTAGCAAAGAAGTGCCTCAGTTGTGGGGTATGTGCTTTCACCTGCCCCACATGCCACTGCTTCGACATCGAAGAATGCCCAAGGGGAAGCAAAGGAAGCAGGTACCGCTGTTGGGATACATGCCAGTTTGAAAAGTTCACACTTACGGGAGCGGGGCACAATCCACGTGAAACCAGAAAAGAACGCACCCGCCAGCGCATCTTTCACAAGTTCAAGTACTCAAAAGAACGCTATGGCATGCTTGGTTGTGTCGGGTGTGGACGTTGTATTGCCAACTGTCCTGTAAACATAGACATTCGCGATGTTATAAAAGAACTCGAAAGACGGCGGTAGAAACATGACCACATCAAGCGTCGAAACAAGAACCATAAGATTAGAAAATCCCTATATACCAAAACTAGCAGTCGTGGAGCAAGTAATCACGGAAACTTGGGACACAAAGACTTTCCGTGCCGTGTTTCGTGACGCTGATTTGCGCGAATCTTTTACCTATGAGCCGGGACAATTCCAGGAAGTTTCTGTCTTCGGCGTAGGAGAAGCACCTTTCTGCCTCACCTCTAGCCCTACGCGTAAGGGATTCATAGAATTCTCCGTCAAAAAGATCGGAAGTGTCACCTCGGCACTGCATGAAATCGAAGAAGGGACCGTAATCGGAATACGGGCTCCTCTAGGCAACTGGTTTCCTTATGAAAAGTTCAAAGGCAAGGATCTGTGGTTCATCGGCGGTGGAATCGGAATGGCGCCGCTCAGGTCACTGCTCAATTTCTGCCTCGATAATCGAAAAGACTACGGGAAGATTTACATCGTGTATGGCGCTCGGACGTCAGCCGACCTGTGCTTTAAATATGAATTCGATCAGTGGCAGAGTTCACCGGATACAGAACTCTTCCTTACCATTGATAGCGAAGAAGAAGGATGGGACAAAAACGTCGGTTTTGTACCGCAATATGTGATGGACCTTAAACCCTCACCAAGGAACGCCATTGCCATTACATGCGGTCCTCCAATTATGATCAAGTTCACCCTCAAGAACCTGGAGGAACTGGGCTTCGAAGACGACCAAGTATGGACAACCCTTGAAATGAAAATGAAGTGCGGGATTGGAAAATGCGGACGTTGTAATATAGGTCACAAATACGTCTGCGTTGACGGACCCGTATTTTCGTACGCCCAACTAAAGGAACTCCCACCAGAATATTAGCCTGCCAAGACGGTCACGGTTGACCAGGCAGTCACAAATCAGAGACTGCATATACGTAGAATCACTGAGGGTCTCGGAAACCCTTGGTCATAAGTGCTAGATGCCGGCTAAAGCCCGCAGGAGGGCTCGTGTGAGCGAAAACATCTCTTGCAGACTAGTACTCTCATCAGTAGACAATGGACAGGCTGCATTCATGAACAATACCGGTATCCCAGGGAACGTTGTTTACGTGTAATTCCGTCTGCTGGAGTTTGCATCATTTTCAAAACGCGGCTGTTGTCCATCTGTGGGCTTTGTGATATACTTTGGCGGTTTGCATCTCTGATCATCTTCATGCAAGGGGGAACAGGATGAAAGCAATCTGCGCCAGAAAGGATTTATACGAAGGTGTGCAGACAGTCAGTAGAGCAGTCGCCGGACGCAGTGCACTACCGATATTGAGCAATGTATACATTGGAAGCGAAGACGGTCACCTTCGCTTGGCTGCGTTTGACCTGGAACTCGGGATGCAGTGCGCGGTGCCTGCGATGATCGAAGAAGGCGGGGCGTTGACCGTGCCTGCGCGCATGCTCGGCGAAGTGCTCTCCACATTCCCAGAAGCAGACGTAGTCCTTTCGACTACTGACCAAAACTCAGTAAACATTAAGTGCGAAAAATCCGACTACCTCATCCTTGGTCTGCCACCTGAAGAGTTCCCTGCCCTGCCCGAAGTACCCGACGACAAAAGTTTCCAGATTTCTCAGCGTGCTCTTCGAGACATCATAAGACAGACTATTTTCGCAGTCTCCGCTGACGAGTCTAGGGCTATCCTCACAGGTGTGCTAATGGCGCTCCAGGGCGACCAGATACGGTTTGTTGCCACAGACGGTCACCGGCTTGCGCTTCGTACGTCCCAGGTGGAAAGCGCCCAGGGTGAGGCAACTTGCATAATCCCAAGCCGAGCACTGAGCGAACTCGGAAGAATGCTATCGGACGAAGATTCGCCTGTGGCGATCGCAATTTCCGATGGACAGGTGAAGTTTACGGTCAACGGCATCATAATGGTGTCCCGATTGATAGAAGGGCAGTTCCCAAACTACGAGCGCGTTATCCCGGCTCAGTCTGCCAGGAAACTTACCATGCCCACTGAGCAACTTCTGCAGCGGATACGGCGTGCGTCAATCGTAGCCAGAGAAAACCTCAATCGGGTCATACTTCGGACAGAAGGCGACCGCCTGATCGTTACCGCGGAAAGCGGAGATGTGGGGAAAGCATACGAAGAACTGGAGATCGTAAAAGAAGGCGATGACATCGAGATCGCTTTCAACGCAAAGTACCTGCTTGACTACCTTGGGGCACTGGACACCGAGGGCGTAACCCTCGAACTCAACGGACCAATAGATCCAGGTTTGATGAAGCAAGTTGGCAAAGAGGACTACCTATACGTTGTAATGCCGATGCAAATCATGTAGCCACTATTCGCCGGCGCAATTGGCCGCAAGCAGCGGACACTGCATGTCCTCTTTCTATTCGCTGCGTCACAGCGAGCCCTTCTGATTCCAATACAGAGCGGAATGCGCGAAGCGCCTTTTGCGATGGCCTGTCAAGCGGGATGTCTTCTATCGCATTGTAGGGAATAAGGTTTACATTGCAAAGAATCCCTCTTAGCAATCTGGCAAGTTGCATGGCGTGGGAGACGGCGTCATTCAAGCCCCGGATGAGCAGGTATTCGAATGTAATGCGCCGACCAGTCTTCTCAGCGTAAGATTTGCAGACCTTCACTAGTTCGCGGAGTGGATATCTTCGGGCGATAGGAATTATTTGTTGCCGTAATTCGTCGGTAGCGGCATGAAGCGAGACCGCCAGCGTCAGTTGCAGGTCCTCCTCTGCAAGGCGCTCAATATTCGGCGTTATTCCGACCGTGGAGACAGTAATATGCCGCATGGCTATTCCCACCTCTTGGTTCAGCAACTTAATGCTCTTCAAGACGTTTTCGTAATTCAGAAGTGGTTCGCCCATGCCCATGTACACCACGTGGCTGATCCTTCGACTACTCTGCTTCTGCAAGGTCAGGACCTGATCCACGATCTCGCCGGCGGTCAGGTCACGCACGAACCCACCCTTGCCACTAGCACAGAATATACAACCCACAGCACATCCAATCTGGGTTGAAACACATACAGAGACGCGCTCAATGTAAGGAAGGAGCACACTTTCCACAGCCTCGCCATCCGCCATTTCCAGGAGGTACTTCACCGTACCATCAACGGAGCGGCTTTCGCTGACAATCCGTGCGCGATGGTATGAAACCAAATCACCCAATCTTTGCCGAAGTACCAAAGGAAGGTTCGTCATCTCGCTCAGGCTTGGAGCATTTGACTTATAAATCCAGTGGGCAATTTGCCGACCTCTGAACGCAGGTTCGCCAAGAGACTCAAGGAGTTCTTCCAGTTCATGAGTACTCATACCAATGAGAGACGGCTTTCCTACAGCCATGCATCTCCTCCTGAGCACAATGATTGCGCAGGCACCATCACTCCAGCCGCCTAACAATAAACATTTTGCGTGATCTGGATCTACAATCCAGACGGGCACCTATGGGCGCATTACGCCGAGCGAAAGATGCCACGGGTAATCTCCGGAAACTTCACTGGCATAACCAATGGACTTATACCCTCTCGGCGCTGTGTGATGCAAGTCCGCGTATTGGTGTCGTCGCCTGGCAACGATGCCCTCGGGGACTACCTTTCGCAAGCCCGAACCCACTTAGGGATCTAAGCCGCTTTCAGGCTTGCACTGTGGGAGAAGAAATCGGCTTCCACAAATATCTTGCGCTGCACTTCTTCGACAGTCGTGATACCGGACAGTACCTTGGAAGCACCGTCTTGACGCATGGTTGTCATGCCTGCTTCGACCGCCGCGCGCCGAATTTCATTTGAGGATGCTCGTGCGAGTGTGAGCCTTCGGATGTCGTCGTTCATGACCATGGTTTCTCGTATGCTCGTCCGTCCCTTGTAGCCCGTACCGTCACAACTGCTACAGCCTACTGCCCGGTACAAAGTGACTTTTGCACCTGGGTCTACGCCAAGTAGTATCTTGGTCTTCTCATCAGCCTCGTACGGCTCCTTACAATCCGGGCAAAGAACGCGCACCAGCCTTTGTGCCAAACACCCAATTATCGCTGAACTCACAAGGAAGGGTTCAACTTCCATATCGAGTAATCGTGTAATAGCACCAGGGGCATCATTGGCGTGCAGAGTGCTGAGGACAAGATGACCGGTCAGCGCCGCACGGAAAGCCACGTCCGCCGTCTCTGTGTCACGTATCTCACCAACAAACACAATGTCCGGATCCTGACGCAATATAGCCCTGAGTTGATTCGCAAATGTCAATCCAATCCGATGGTGTACATTTGTTTGATTGATCCCCTCAAGTTCATACTCGATTGGGTCTTCGACGGTCATAATGTTCGTGTGCTCAGACTTGAGAGCATTTAGAGCCGCATACAAAGTGGTTGTCTTGCCACTTCCTGTAGGTCCGGTAACAAGGATTATGCCATGGGGCTGACTTATTAGTGACTTGAAAACCTCAAGTTCCTTTGGCGAGAATCCCAATTTCTCGAGTGGTATCAGACCCTCGCTCCTATCCAAAATTCGCAGGACTACCCGCTCACCATAGAGAGTTGGACTTGTTGATACTCGAACATCTATGTTCCTACCGTCAAAACGGAAGGTGATGCGTCCATCCTGGGGAAGCCTCCTCTCCGAGATGTCAAGATCAGACATAATCTTGATTCGTGAGGTTATGGCCGGGTGTAGCGACCTCGGGACGCTCTTGAAAAGATGCAGTTCGCCATCAATTCTGTACCGAATGTCCACGGTCGTTCTGCGCGGCTCAACGTGGATATCACTTGCCTTTTTCCGCACCGCCTGTGTGAGGAGCATATTGACCATCTTAATAACAGGCGCCCTGTGGCTCTGCCGCTTGACCTCGTTTATATCTTCCTGCTCATCTTCTGCATCGGCATTTGTAATCTCAAGATCACTTGCTGCTTGTTGAACGAAATCCTTGAGGTCTTCTGCCTCATATTGTCCGTACTTTCGATCTATGACCTCCTTAATCCGCCATTCGGTTGCAAGCACAGGCTCGACTCTGAGTTTGGTCTCAAACTGGATTAAGTCAATTGCCTCCACATCCAGAGGATTTGCCATTGCGAGAATAATCTTGTTGCGGTCCTTCTTAATGGGAATCAAAGTATAGGTTCGGCAGATGGACTCTGGTACAGCCGCGAGTGCCTCTGGATCAAACTCGATCTCCTGCAGGTTTACGTACCCCACATCAAGTTGCTGGGCGCGTGCCTGGGTGATCTGTTCCTCGGTTGCAAAACCCAGCGAGACCAGGATTTCGCCAAGCCGCCCATGTGTGACCTGCTGCTCCTCTAGTGCGCGCTCGAGTTGCTCAGCAGTTATCACTTTTCTTCGGATGAGTATATCGCCGAGTGGCCTCCTATATAGTTCATCCATGTCAATTACTCCATCAACCAAGATTACATTAATGCTCTGAATTAGAACCAGTCAGCCGACGCAATATATCTTGTACTCTTTGGCGAGCCTCGTTGGTCGCAGTCTCATCAACCACTATAGTAATGCTCAGGAAGTCACCTTCCCTTGCGTTTGCAGGAAGAAACTCCGCCGGAATGACCACGGTCTCAGGCTTCTCCTCACCGACAAGCAGGACAGCCTTATCTCCCTCGATGCGGTCCAAAAATGCCTTGATGGTGCCATTCATTTCTCGGTATCCACCTTGACAACCTCGCCATCTGTCGAAAAGATGATATTGCCATTCACATCGGTCCGGTAAACCTTGGTGCCTGCAGCCCTAAGACGCCTGAGAATTACACGACTCGGATGCCCATATGGGTTGCCCGCACCAACAGAAATGACCGCATACGCCGGCTTCGTGACCTGAAGCAATTCATTCGAAGTGCTGTCACTACTCCCGTGGTGCGCAACCTTCAGCACAGTCGTTTGTAAATCACGGTACTTGCCAAGAAGTTGAGCCTCCGCTTCCAACTGGATGTCACCGGTGAGCAGAAAACTCACTTGCTTATACCGAACGACAACGACAATCGAACCATTGTTCACTGCCGATTCACTGCCGCCTGAATGCACGGGCCACGGACAAAGGAATTCAATCTGTGTGTCTTTGCTCAAAACCGGCAAACTATCTTTATCAACGCACCTATAGTCTATGCGCCTCTCTTTGATCCTCGTGAGCACCTGCTCATATATGGGACTCGCAAACTCCCACCCGCGATCAACCACGCATGAGACTCCCAGATTGTCAATGACGCTCACTAGCCCCCCGATATGGTCCTCATGTGGGTGGCTGATGACCAGCAAATCTATCCGACTGATCCCGAGACGCCTTAGGTAGTCAACAACCTGCTCTCCACTATTTGAGTCGCCAGCGTCCACAAGTATGATTCTGCCATCAGGCGTCTGAATCAGAGTGCTGTCGCCCTGACCAACATTGATAAAGTGCACCCTGAGTTGCTTGGCTTCCGGAGAAATCTCCGGAGGTTCTTCGGGCGGCGTTAGCAGCCACCAACCAAACACCACTAATACTACCAGTAGAATTATAGGCAGGAATTTCCTCATGGCTCACCCGAAGAATTGGATTAATCGCGTAGTTTACTTTTCAATAAACTACAACCGCACTCCTGCTGGCGACATACCGCTTTACTCTGTAGCCGTTGACACACCACAACACGTCGGGTACAATGCGTCAGGCAATATGGGTTCTATGACCTTCATTTGGGGCACCAATTTGAGGCTGATTGTTTTGGCGTCAATCGTATTGATGTTACTGGAGGTAACGACGTTGGGAAATGACTTACAGGCATTTAGCGAAGCCCGTGCGATCTGGGTCGTCCGCTCTGAGGCGACCTCGCCCGAAAAGATTCGGAACGTAGTTGCATATGCAAAAAAGAATAACTTCAACGTCCTTATCGTGCAAGTAAGGGGTAGAGGTGACGCATTTTATAAGTCAAACTACGAACCACGTTCAGAAGCCTTGCAAGACCAACCACCCGATTTCGACCCGTTGCAGATGTACATTGACGAGTGCCACAAATCAGGTATCCAAATCCACGCTTGGCTGAATACTCACTATGTGTGGGGGTCGAGTGATCTTCCCAAATCGCCAGACCACATCGTCAACAAACATCCGGACTGGCTCATGCGCACAAAAGAAGACACAGTCACGCTCGCACCAACAAAACATACTGAAGGAGCATATACATGCCCAAGTAATCCACAAGTAAAAGAACACATACGCAACTGCTTCCTCGATGTCGTCAGGAATTACGACGTGGATGGGATCAATTTTGACTTCGTGCGCTATCCGAACCGCAACTACTGCTACTGCAACACGTGCCTTTCACAGTTCAAGCAGTGGATGGACAAGGAACTCTCGCCCGATCAAATAGAGGCGCTTTCCTCAAGCCCAGAGCGCCTTGCATATGTCAATGCTTTCCCCCAAAAATGGGACGATTTTCGGCGAAAGCAAATAACCGAACTAGTAGGACAGATTTATCGTCGGGCACATGCAATAAAGCCGGGAATTGTGGTTTCGGCCGATGTGTTCCCGAGTTATGACGACGCATACAACAATCGCTTTCAGGATTGGAAACTCTGGATGAAAATGGGCATTTTGGATCTCCTTTGCCCGATGATTTATACACCGGATTTTGACGAGTGGACAAAAGAAGCGAAAGACGCTGTTGACAGTGCGAATGGCAGACATGTATATCTGGGCATCGGTGCTTGGCAAGTAGACATAGAAGGCTCAAAGCGCCGAATCGAGAAAGCACGCGAACTTGGTGCTCAGGGCGTCAGTTTCTTCGCGTACCACTCAATCTCAAAAGATGGAACAGATGACGAGTATATGGCGAAATTGAAAGAAACGGTCTACCAAACTCCAGCGGAAGTGCCTGCAATGGATTGGCTGAAAAGTGAGGGGAACCAATGAGACTCGAGCAAACTGAGCCCGCAGCAGTGGGGTTGGATAGTGAAAGGCTAGAGGCAGCGAGAGCATTACTCAAGAAAGGACTCGATCTCGGCGAATACACCTGCGCTGTGTATCTTATCGGCAGGAAAGGGAAAGTCGCTGCCTGTGGATCACTCGGACGTCTTGGCGATGAGACCAGCGCAGAGGCTACCCTCGATTCGATATTTGATATGGCATCAGTTACAAAGCCTGTCGCCACCGCCACATCCTTGATGATTCTATTGGAACGGGGAGCACTCCATCTAAACCAACCGGTTACAGACTTTTTCCCTGGCGAGAGGCTGCCACACCTTGCTGGCGTTACAGTTAAGCAATTGGTAACCCATACGTCGGGACTCCCGGCCTGGCGTGATTTGTTTTCCGAAGATGGAACACGTGAAGGTGCAATCGAACGGTTACTACATACTCCTCTCGAGAATCCGCCTGGTACGAAGCACGTATATAGTTGTCTCGGATACATTACGCTCGGACTAATTATCGAAAAGGTATCCGGCATGTCTCTGGCTGATTTCGCACGAGAGAACATCTTCGTGCCGTTGGGAATGGACGACTCCCAATTCAATCCGCCGGCGGAGAAGTATGCTCGCATTGCTTGGACTGCAAATGCCAGAGGCAGGGAAAGACCCATTGTCGGCGAAGTACATGATGAAAACTGCCATGCAATGGGTGGAAACGCGGGAAATGCAGGACTTTTCTCTACAGCCCCAGACCTAGCGCTATATGCACAGTGCTTGCTCAATGGCGGCAAGTTTGAAAGCACGCGGATACTTTCACCGCTTAGTGTCATAAAGATGCTCACCAATCAAATCAACCAGTCAATTGGAGGGCAATCGTACGGTTTCTTCACACCGCCAAATGATATGCTGCCAGGCGGAGATCTCTTTTCGCACCGCTGTGCAGGACACACGGGATTCACAGGTACGTCCCTGTTGATTGATCCGGAGTATGAGATCTTCGTTATATTACTCACAAATCGTGTGTATAAGAAAAGAGAAGCCCCAGATTTTCTCCGAAGACGCCGCTGGTTCCATAATATCGTCGCATCGGCAATCACTGGATAACTGTTCACACCCCAAGTACGGACTGCGTCTAACAATTGGTATGTTTTCCTAGCGGGGGTAGCTATTTGGTACTTGAATCAATCCCGCGATGGACGCGAATAACAAACCGGAAGGCTTTATGATACGAGAAAAGATTCACATTTGTGCTACGATTACTGCACTGCTCCTGACTTGTGGCTTTGTTCGCTCTCAGGAGTCGCCACCTCAGTCTTCTACCGATAAAGTACTCACCTTGCAGGATTGTATCGAGTATGCATTAAAACATCACAGCGCTGTACTGAGTTCGGAGCGAGAAGTAACTGCGAGCAAAGCAGGTGTTCGGCAGGCCCGGTCGGCGTACTTGCCACGGTTAATGGCAAACTACAACTACAGCCAATCGGGGTACGAAGGCGAACAAGTAGGCACGGGATTCCGACGTGTCGGCACCTTTACAAATGAACAAACTACCCTGGGGCTGTCTGAGACATTGTATGACGGCGGACGGACTCATCTCGCCATAAGACAAGCGGTAGCCGCTCAGCAGGTCTCTCTAGCAAACCTCGAACTGGCAAGGCAAGAGCGCATACTGGCGGTTGTACAAGCATATTTTGAGGTACTTCGAACCAAGCGCCTGGCGGAGATCGCTTCGGAGGCAGTTGTGCAAGCCGAGAAGCAAATCGAACTAATCCAAGCCAGAATAGACACCGGAGATGCCGCCAAGGTGGACGTATTCCCGGCGCAGGTTCAACTAGCAAATGCCAAACTGCAGAAATTGCAGGCAGATAATGACGCCCGTGTTGCTGTAAACTCACTGCGAAATGCTATGGGCATGGAAAAGGGACCCCCACTCAAACTGGCAGACGTCGAAGAGCCGACTTTCACAGTACCCGCTCTCGATGAGTGCCTCAATCTTGCACTGAAGAACCGACCTGAGGCTATGCGCGCCCAAGCACAGGTGGATGCAGCCAAAGCCGCATTGTCCTACGCACGCGCCCAAACCATGCCAATCCCGTCTGCAAGTGCCAATTACGATCGGGGCCTGGCAGGAAGTGGATATGACAGCCAGTGGTCGGTTGGTCTTGGCGTGACCTTGAATCTCTTTGACGGCGGTGCACTGCGCGCGCAGGTAGAAGCAAAACGCGCACAACTCGAATCCGCAATGCTGAGTGCCGACCAGGTGCGCAAGGACATCAGCGCCGAGGTCGAGGAAGTTCATCTCAACCTGACGAACGCATTTGAGCGCCTCAAGGCAAGCAAAGCAAACGTAGAACTTGCAAAAACAAATCTTGAAGTCGCCAACACGAAATATGAACAGGGGCTAGCCATCCCCTTGGAGATAATTACCGCTCAGGTGTCGTATGCAACCGCGCAGGCAGGCTACGCACAAGCACTGTATGATTGCTACATTGCACGTGCTCGACTTGACAGAGCAATCGGGAAAAGAGGTTGGTAGAGTGAAATCTCATCGAAAAAGCCTGATAATTGGCATAGTAATTGTCCTGGCAATAGCCGCGTGGGTTACCGTTGGCAGGATTAGGTCAGCGCAAGCAAATAAACCTATCATTCAAACAGCAAAGGTCGAACGTGGCTCGGTCGTAAGTACGGTGTCCGCTACTGGCATACTCCAGCCACTCGCCACTGTGGACGTCAAGTCCAATGCTGGGGGTCGAGTTGACGTCCTGGCAGTGGACGTAGGCAGTGTTGTCAAGGCAGGTCAACTCATTGCCAAGATTGATCCGACTGATAGTGAGACGGCTCTTAATCAGGCGCTAGCAGATCTTACCTCTGCCAGCGCTCGATTACTGCAGTCTAAGGAGTCTCTCGCTCTCCAGGTCGAGCAAAACGAGGCTCAGTTGAAACAGGCAGAAGAAGCATATGAAGCAGCCAAAGCACGGCTTGCGCAGGCTGAGTCCCAAGCACAGGCGCAACCACTGCTCACAAAATCAAATATCCAGCAAGCCGAGGCAAACTATAGGTCAGCAGAGGAGGCGCTCCGCCAGTTGAAAGCGGCCGGCATCCCGCAAGGACTGGCGCAAGCAAAGGCATCCTATGACCAAGCAAAGGCTACTCTGGACAAGGCTGAACGGAACCTCGCACGGCAACAGAACCTCTACGATAAGGGATTCATTTCTGCAAATCAATTCGATACCGCTAAAGTCGAATATGAGACTGCAAAGGCGCAATTCGACTCAGCAAGCGAAAGGATGAAAACCGCGAATGATGAATACGATGCTGAGTTGAAAGCCGCTGAAGCACGACTCGCACAGGCAAAAGCAGCCTTGGAGAGCGCAAAAGCAAATGCTGTTCAGGACAAAATTCGTGAACAAGAGGTGGCTGCTGCTCGTGCATCCCTCCGACAGGCTGAAGCATCGCTAAAGGCTGCCAGAGCAAACGCACGCCAGGTACCTATCAAAGCCGCCGACATTCGCGCCTCTGAAGCCTCCATCGTCCGCAGTAAGGCACAAGTGGCAAACGCACGAGCCCAGGTAGAATACACAATAATCCGAGCACCTCGTGATGGCGTCATCTTGAAGAAGTACGTCGAGGTCGGATCCATTATCACTTCAGGACGCTCATCGTTTGCAGGTACCGGCGCAGGCACAAGCATAGTCCAACTAGGCGACTGCAGTCGCATGTTTGTACTAGCATCAGTTGACGAAACCGATATCGCCCAGGTCGAATTAGGACAGCAAGTGGACATTACTCTTGATGCCTACCCGGATGAACTTTTTGAAGGAATCGTAACCAAGATTGATCCTGAGACAGTCGTAGAGCAAAACGTTACCACAATCCCTGTTACTGTCGAGATACAGAACCCAGACGCTCGCCTGAAGCCAGGCATGAATGCAACATGCAATTTCATCGTGGACCGCAAGGAAAATGTGCTTGTGGTGCCAACCGAAGCAGTAAAAGACGAAGACGGGCATTACACCGTAACCGTGATAAAGGACGGAAAGCAAATCGAGCGCAGCGTGGAAGTTGGACTAGCAGGGGACAATTACACCGAAATTGTCTCCGGTCTAAAAGAAGGAGAGGAAGTAGTAACCTCGATCGTAGAGCCCACAACCACGACAAGACAAGGCAGCATGCCACGCGCAGGATTCGGACCAATCGGAGGCTTCGGAGGACCACGACGCTAGAATCACCAAGATGATACACGTCGAAAATCTCTGTAAAGATTATAAACTCGGTGCGAGCGTAGTCCATGCTCTTAGGGGCATAACCCTTGAGATCAACCGCGGCGAGTTTGCGGCGATTATGGGGCCGTCCGGGTCTGGCAAATCAACTTTCATGAATATCGTCGGCTGTTTGGACGTACCTGACAGTGGCTCGTACCTCCTTGACGGTGTTGACGTCAGCAAACTCTCGGATGATGAACTCGCCGAGATCCGAAACAGGAGAATAGGATTCGTATTCCAGTCATTCAATTTGCTCCCAAGGATGCGTGCAATAGACCAGGTGGAACTTCCCATGCTATATAACGGACGCCGTGACAGGCATGAACGCGCCTTACGTGCGCTGGAACGCGTCGGACTCGCAGACCGAGCAAACCACCGACCTACCGAACTCTCAGGTGGTGAACAGCAGAGAGTCGCCATTGCACGATCACTCGTAAATGACCCAGTAATAATTCTGGCAGACGAGCCAACTGGAAATCTGGCGACGCGCCAAGGAGAGGAAATCCTCGCCATCTTTCAAGAACTAAACCGAGAAGGCAGGACAGTAGTGATCGTAACTCACGAAATGGACGTTGCTTTACATACACAAAGGATAATCCGTTTCCGCGATGGACGCGTGATTGGAGATGACAAAGTCGAGAAACCGAGCGACGCTCGTGAAGTACTGGCATCCCTACCGCCGGAGAAAGACGAATGAATCTTGCTGAGAGTTTCAGTATTGCACTCGACGGGCTTTCTGCAAACAAGGTACGGTCTTCCCTGACGATGCTCGGCGTGATCATCGGCGTAGCAGCCGTGATTGCGATGATCGCCATTGGGCAGGGTGCCCAAAACCAAACAATGCAGATGATCCAGTCAATGGGAACGAACGTCTTGACAGTAATGTCCGGACAAGCGAGAAGCGGGATGGTCAGAGCCGGTATGGGGTCGGTTCAGACGCTCACGTACGATGACGCACTCGCTATAGAAAAAAGTTGCTCAGCAGTCGAGAAAGTAGCGCCTGAACTGCGCATGCAATCACAGGTGAAGTACAAGAATATGAACACAATCACTTCCATTACAGGTACCACGCCTGAGTATCCCCTAATCCGCAATTACAAGATTGCAAAGGGGCGCTTTTTTACAGAAAAAGATCTTCGCTCAATGCGGCGAGTGGGAGTTATTGGACCAACTGCAGCATATAACTTGTTCCGACAAAGTTCGCCAATAAACAAGATTGTTCGTGTCAGTGGTATCAACTTCAAGATCATTGGTCTTACCGCGCCAAAGGGTTCCGCGGGACCCTTTGACCAGGATGATGTAATATTCATTCCCCTTACGACTGCCATGAGGCGCGTGTTTGGAGTTGATTATATCCGGTCAATTAGCGTGCAAGCGAAGAGCATGGACAGAATGAATGAAGCCTCAACGCAAATCGAGGAATTGCTCAGAAAGCGCCACAAAATAGGACCGGCAAGCGAGTCGGACTTCATGATCCGCAATCAGGCAGAGTTCATGGAGACAGCCGAACAAGCCAGCAAGACATTCACAATGCTCCTAGCAGGAATCGCAACTGTGTCGTTACTCGTTGGCGGTATCGGCATAATGAACATAATGCTTGTATCGGTAACAGAGAGAACTCGTGAAATTGGCATCCGAAAGGCAGTGGGAGCCAAAAGACGCGACATACTGCTTCAGTTTCTTATCGAGTCAATGATGCTCTCCCTGGTCGGTGGCATAGTTGGCATATTTCTCGGCGTAGCGGGTGCATTGTTATTAGCACGGCTCGCTGGCTGGCAGGTGTCGGTTTCTCTGCCCTCAGTGGTACTTGCCTTTGGATTCGCGGCTGCCGTAGGAATTTTCTTTGGGCTTTACCCAGCACAGAAAGCATCTGGGCTCAAGCCTATTGACGCACTCAGGTACGAATGAAAAGCAGTCCAAGTCGTGAAACTTGGGAATAGACAATGTGGCTAAACACACAATCTTTGGATAGTACTTGACATTCTTTGCTCGCTTCCGAGCAAGGTATGAGCACTAAGAAAGAAAGGAGAGATTCAAATGAAAAGACTAGGTCTGCCTACAGCGGTTGCCATCTGTGTGCTTATCGTAGTTCTGGCAGGAACCGCTGTGGCACAACAGCAGCAGCGACCGCCAGCCGAGCAGTTCAAGGCATTTAGGGAAAAACACAAGTACACTTTCCAACTCATGCAGATGGTTCGGCATATCCAGGAGATAGACAAAGACAAGAAATACACGCTTAAACCTGAGCAAGCAAAAAAGGTTCTTGCAATCCTGAAGCCTCTCCGAGATAAACCGAAACTCACCCAGGATGAGGCAAGGAAAGCTCTAAAAGACCTTAAGGCTGTTTTTACTGCGGCGCAACTAAATGCTATGGCAAGGATTAAGCCGAGGTTCGAAAAACGACCCGGCACACCCTCCGGGCCGCCAAATGGTCAGAATAGACAGCGTCCTCCGGAGCGTGAGCGGCGTCCACAAGACATGAAAGCAATGGAAAACTTCAATCCATTTTACTCCAAAGTCCCAAAAGGCGATGAGCGCGCTGCTAGGCGAGTAAAGGAGCTGAATGAGTTCTTTGCTGCACTAGAGAAAAGGGCAAAGTCCAAGTAATACAACAAACTAAACTAGGAAGTACATGTCAATCGTTCAGGGCAGGCGGCATGACGTCTGCCCTTATTGCTTGACAGCAGACTCTGAGATAGTCATAATCAGACTAAAAATCAGGCACAAGGAGATAGAGATACCATGCGCTTTGCAGCAAAGTTATTCGCCGTCATCGCAGTCTTGATGGGACTTGGTAGCATGGCAACGTGCGACGAGACACAAGCAGAAAAAGATGCGCGTATGAAGTGGTGGCGCGACGCAAAGTTCGGCATGTTCATCCATTGGGGTATCTACTCTGTTCCCGCCGGTATTTGGAAAGGCGAACAGATACCCGGAATCGGCGAATGGATCATGTGCAAAGCAAAGATACCTGTCGCCGAGTACGCAGACCTCGCAAAGCAATTCAATCCTGTAAAGTTCAACGCCGACGAATGGGTCCGCTTAGCAAAACAAGCAGGCATGCGCTATATAGTGATCACTTCCAAGCATCATGACGGCTTCGCTATGTTTCATTCAGAAGCAAGCAAGTTCAATATCTACGATGCCACACCCTTCAAGCGGGACCCTTTGAAGGAACTCGCTGAGGCATGCCGCAAGTATGGGATCAGACTTGGCTTCTACTACTCACAGGCCCAGGATTGGCATCACCCAGGAGGCAGCGCATGCAGCGGGCACTGGGATGAGGCACAAGACGGAGATATGCTTGAGTACATAAGGACAATTGCAGTTCCCCAGGTGCGAGAACTGCTATCCAACTACGGACCAATCTCCATCCTATGGTGGGATACTCCCTGCGGAATGACTAAGGAAATGGCGGATATGCTCATTCCTCTGCTAAAACTCCAGCCTGGCATTATCACAAATAACCGCCTAGGAGTATACCCCGGCGATATTGAGACACCAGAGCAGGCGATCCCTGACACTGGCTATCAGAACCGTGATTGGGAAACATGCATGACCATGAATGATACGTGGGGCTACAAATCCTATGACCAGAATTGGAAATCCACGCAAACATTAATTCGCAATCTGATTGACATCGCAAGCAAAGGCGGCAACTATCTCCTTAACGTCGGTCCAACAGCCGAAGGAACAATACCCGAGGCAAGTGTCCAACGCCTGAGGGAGATAGGAAAATGGATGAAAATAAACGGACAGGCCATATATGGCACTACAGCAAGTCCATTCAAGAATCTGCCATGGGGTCGCTGTACTAAGAAGGGAAACACGCTGTACCTGCACATATTCACATGGCCTGAAGATGGCATACTCCGCCTGCCAATGAACGGGAAACCTTTGTATGCTCGCTTGCTCGCGGACCCTGGGCATCCACTGAAGGTAACCAGGCACGAGTCTTTCGTCGAAATCTCGCTGCCGTCACTTGCCCCTGATCCAATTGCGAGCGTTGTGATGCTCAAGGTCGAAGGCGACGTCTCGCCTGTGGAATAAGCCCCAGACAAATCGTGCACCGACGCTTCCGAGAAAGCGTTGAACCTGGGACAGCAGGAGATACACCGTGAAGGACAAGGAAACATTATACGCAGAGCGACTGGCGAGATACAGGACTGCAATGCGGAACGACCAACCAGACAAGATCCCAATCCGCCCGTTTGTAGCCGAATTTGCCGCCAAGTATGCTGGACTCACATGCCAGCAGGTGACTCATGACTACAACCTGGCGTTTGCTGCAGTACGGAAATGTGCGGCGGATTTCGATTGGGATGCCGTAGTTCCCAATATGGTTTACGTGTGGACTGGACTGACTCAAGCGCTGGGGCTCACATATTATGCTGTGCCTGGGATTGATATCCCACCCGATGTGGGCTTTCAGTATCTCGAGCCAGACGAAGAACATGCTTTCATGAAAGCAGACGAGTACGACGAACTGATCGACGATCCTACTGCTTTCCTGTACAATGTATGGCTTCCGCGTGTTTCCACCGACGTGTCGCCGCAACCTGATTCGCAACATGCCCGATATCGCAACAACGTGGCTTTGGTAAAAGCGGCAATGGCGATGCTCCAGTATTTCCACGACTTTGCCCCCCAGGTAGAGGCCCTGAGGCGGGAATGCGGAACAGTGTCCGCGATTGCCGGAATCCTCAAGGCGCCATTCGACATCCTCGCTGATAAACTCCGAGGATACATCGGTCTGACTATGGACATGGTAACCCAACCAGGAAAGGTGCTCGAGGCATGCGAGGCACTAATGCCACACCTTTTGCACACAGCCTTATCAACTGCTGATCCCGCTAGGCAGGTCCCGGTTGGCTTCTGGATGCACAGAGGCTGCAAGCCTTTCATTTCCCATGGATGGTTCGAATCCCACTATTGGCCTACGACAAAGCCAATCATAGAAGAACTTTGGCGCAATAACGTCCAGACGCTCTTCTACGCAGAAGGAGACTGGAATGCGCACCTTGACCATTTTGCGGAATTACCCGAAGGAAGTATCATTTACCATGTAGATCGTGGCGACATTTTTGAGGTGAGTCGGAAACTTGGTCACAAGTTTTGCCTGTCGGGAGGGATTCCAAACTTCCTTCTCGCTTATGGCACGCCCAGTGAAGTGCGTGATTACACCAAAATGGTGATTGACGGAGTGGCCACAGAAGGCGGCTATATCTTAGATGCAAGCGCAATCATGCAAAACGACACATCCGTCGAAAATCTTCGGGTTCTCACAGACTTTGCCAGGGAATACGGAGTATACTCGCAAGGACATACCGACTCCGCTAACTACGGTACTGAGCCTGGAAAAACTCATCGCACCGAAAATCCTCCCGGGAATCATGCAGACGCTGTTCACAATTTGGCATCGAGGGTTGGCACATGTGTGCCCTGGGAAGATAAGCGAAGGGAGATTCCCGCCATCACAGGCGACGAAGACATCCTAAGATATGTGTGGGAGCAAGTGGACGGACTCGGCAACATGTTCATTTGGCAAGTGCTCGAGTCATTTTAAGAAAAAAATAGAGCGGAGACATAGCCTAGTAACTCAGAGTTTGATTTGTTCATCTTCTTGGCTAATTTAGCCAATTTTGTTATTTGTCAGACAAATAAAGGAGGCTGATGCATAATGGCTTGTGAAAACAAAGATAGAAATCTCGGTTTCTGCACATGTTCCTACCCGGGGTGTCCCCGCAAGGGAATCTGCTGTGAGTGTTTAAGCTACCACCTGAGCAACAACCAACTTCCGGCATGTGCATTCCCGCCAGATGTGGAGAAGACCTACGACAGATCATTCAGGCGGTTTGCCCAGATATACAAATAAGTAAACTTGTAGTCCACTAGGTTTAGGATGCTCTGCCTGCGAGGCTCTCAGCCATCGCTTGCAGTCGCAAAACCCGCTCTTGGATTGGTGGATGAGTACTGAACAAACTGCCTATTCCGCCGCGGAGCGGATTTACGATGAACATATGAGCGGTCGAGGGATTAACCTGGGCCGGGACCACGCGTGAGGCTGCCTCAAGTTTGAGCAGCGCATTCGCCAGGCTCCTCGGCTTCCCGCTAATCATCGCACCAGAGGCGTCTGCCTGGTATTCACGTGACCTAGATATCGCCATTTGTATCAGGAGCGCTGCAAAAGGCGCAAAAACCGCCATTGCAAGAAGCCCAATGCCCCCGGCCCCGCGGTCGTCACGGTCGGAACCGCCCATGCCAGAAAACATTGCCGCCCATCTTGCCATGTTGGCGAGCATCATAATGGCACCAGCGAGGGTGGCAGCAATCGTTCCGATCAGAATGTCCCTGTTCTTGACATGTGCTAATTCATGTGCGAGGACTCCTTCAACCTCATCGCGGTCCAAGATTCGTAGAAGCCCTTCTGTAACTGCGACCGCTGCATGATGAGGATTGCGTCCTGTCGCAAATGCATTCGGCATCTCGCCCGGAATGACATAAAGCCTGGGCATAGGCAGACCTGCTTGCATGGTAAGCCGCCGTATAATCGAGTAGAGTTCAGGTGACTCGTCCTCAGAGATAGGCCGCGCGGCATACATTGCCAACACTAACTTGTCGCTGTACCAATAAGCGAAGCCATTCATCGCAAGTGCGATCAGAAAAGCCCACAACATCCCGGTGGGGCCACCAATAATCCGACCCATCCAGACAAGAAATATCGTCAATACGCTAAGAAGGAATGCAGTCTTTAGTGTATTCATCCCTACTCACTCCTTTCAAACTTAAAGCGAAAGCCTACTTCAATACTATTACGACCTACCCAAACTTGCGGTTCCTAGTAGAGTGACACTCGTGCAATATTATGCAAGGAAATCAAAAACACTCAGAACTCAGTCACTCCAGTAAATCGGAAAGAGCGTGCCTTGATTGCAGGTGCCACCACCATCCCGAGCCGGCGTGTCTCGCGCGAAATCATCTCCACGTGCGATAAACGTTCCAGCACACTGTCCGTGAAACGGAGGTTCCTCAGCGGTTTTGTGACTTTCCCATTTTCGATTAGGAACGTACCGTCCCGAGTCATCCCTGTGATCACTGTAAGCACCGGATGTATGACGTTTGTATAATGAAACCGAGTCACGAGGATACCCTTTTTTGTCATATCTATCATATCATCAATCGAAGCATCGCCAGGCTGCATAAACATGTTCATTGGCATCGGTCCATATGTGCCGGTCCCACCTGTTGCGTGACCTGTGGATTCTTTGCCTTCTTTCATCGCCGTGTAAGAATCGTACACCACGGCTGTAGCAACTCCATTTACTATCATATCTACGCGTTGTGCAGGCACACCTTCCGCATCAAATGGACGGGGCAAACCTCGTGGGTCTAACGCGTCGTCCCATATTGTAATATTTTCACCTGTGATTCGTTCTCCAAACTTCATGAAACTACGCCCTTCCTGTACAGCAAGTGCGCCAAGACCCAGGTATCCAAGAAACTCGACAAGTTCTCCAACGGCATAGGGCATGAGTACCACGTCGTACTCCCCTGGCTCTATCGGCTCAGGGTCTCTACCCTTCACAGCCGTCTCGGCAGCCTCAATTGCAGCACGCAAAGGGTCAATATCACTCATTCGGAGTGCCGTGTCGTCCGCATAGCCATAGCCGCTGCCTGCATTCATAACTGTTGTCACGTCTGCCTGAGTTCTCGAATTGTATGCAGCCACACCCAAGGAATTCATGACCGCATACTCCCGATACCCTGTCGAAAGTTGCCCCGCAGCAACCGCTCCCCGCTTACGCCCTTCTTCGATAATTCTACCCACCATCGACGCACGATCCTCGGGGCTATATCCCGCCGTACATGCGTCATATGTGTTGACTTCTTTGATTGGCTTCGGCGCAGGAAGGGAAACGAAGTCTGGATTTTCTGCGGAATGCCTTGCGAAGTCTATCGCCTTCTGTACGACAGATTTTAGCGATTGGTCGTCTAGTTTATTAGTAACTGCGTATCCTATCTTGTTGCCTACCACTGCACGTACCGCGAACTCGGCGTTTCTTTCCGAAACGTTTTGATGAATCATTGAATTCGCGAACCGCGTAAGGCTTGACTCTCCTATTGTCAAGGTCACTTGTGTTTGGTCTGCAGTGGAGTAATCCAGCGCCTTGCCAGCGATCTCGAGCATTCTCTCTCTTCCAAGCATTTACTCGTCCTCCTCCGCCGTCTCCATCACACCAATGCGCACATTCTGAAACCTGGCAGGGGCAACGCCATGCCCGACATGCATCATCTGGACTGGCTGACCCTTAGCACAGTTTGGAACACCCCACAGATGCCACTCGTCCTCACCTGCGATTGCATCACAACTTCCCCAAAACTCGTACGTGATCCCGGTATATGTGGGATTCTTATACATCTCACCAAGCGATCCGTCTTGGATGTCATAGGCGACTTCTGTCGCGAACTGGAAGTTTAGCCGCTTGTCATCAATGCTCCATGAACCTACCATCTCGGCGTAAATGCCTTTCTTTGTGTCCTCGATCATCTCTTCCAGCGTCCAATCTCCCGGCAATAGGTTAATATTTGTCATCCGTATGAGTGGTATCCGGTTCCATCCGTCCGCGCGCATGGCGCCGCCGCTTCGCAGTCCCAACTTCGCAGCCGTCTCGCGAGAAGTGAGGTAGCCGCAGAAAATGCCCTCTGCCACTATGTCCACGCACTGCGCTGGAACGCCTTCATCATCATATTCAAAACTACCTAGTCCGCCGGCAACGGTCGCGTCTGCCACAATATTGACAATCTCCGAACCATATCTGAAATTACCCAGTTTTTCCGGGGTGAGGAAGCTTGTCCCGGCGTAGGAAGCCTCAGTGCCGAACACCCGATCCAGTTCGATTGGATGCCCACAGGATTCATGGACCTGCAGTGCAAGCATGGAGCCTTCCAGAATCAGAGTTCGTACATCTGACGGACATTGAGGTGCCTCAAGCAAGGCGGCCGCCTCTCTTGCCACTCGTTCAGCATTGCCGACAAGGTCCCAAGACTCAACGAACTCGTAACCCAACGCGGCATAATCTCCGCCAAAGGAAGCCGGGTATGACCTCTTTTGTACTTCGCCGTCCCTCACGGCTGTGGCCTCAATCCCGGCGCCACTTTCAGTCTTCACTTGTTCGATGTACGAACCCTCCGTGCTGGCAAATGTCGTCTCGGTTCGCCAAAAACTCATCGTGGACTCGGCTACTTTTATTTCTGGGATTTGACGCATTATCCGGTCCGCGTCCATTAGCAATGCAATCTTTTCCTCAATCGGTACTTCCCATGGGTCTTTCTCGACCTCAGCGACAAACCGTCCTTCAGCAGGCTCGACCGGGGATAGTTTGACAGGCTCATGCTCAACCAATGCAGAAGCACGTGCAATTCGAACCGCCATCTCTGCAATTCGATCTATTTCCTCAAGGCTTATGTCGAGACTACTCGCAAATCCCCATGCCCCGTCCACAATAACTCTGATGCCGAATCCTTCGTCAACGGAGGCTGCGAGTTCCTCCACTTTGCCATTCTTAACCTCGAGGGACTCAGCCATGTTCTTAACTATCCGGATGTCGCCGTAAGATGCACCAAGCCTTCGTATCCTATCAAGCGCTCTTTCGGTGTATTCCTTCACAAGCGTTCCCCTTTCCTGCCGGCTCCATTTGTAGAATAGTACCGACCCTTAAGAGAATCCAGACTTCCCAAACTTATATTGGATCAATAGTAGGCGCTTCCCTGCCTGAACAACCGCCGCAGCGACAGCGATCTCCATAAACAACGAAGAGAGATATCTCGCGTGAGCCTGGACCTGCGCACCCGCCCAGGTGGGCAGAGCAGATATAAACGCCATCGCCCAACCGACGACCACTGTCTGCCAGTCACCTCGCCCTTCCCAGGCAATCAGAAGCCACAATAGACATGCCAACACATCCGAAAGCAAACAATCAAACGAAAGAAGTCGTACCAAAGAAACACTGAATCCTTCGCGAATCAGCCACTGATCCACAATCGCTCCAATGGCAAATGCAGTCATGACTCCCGCGATCTTAACGGGAAGGTAGGTCCTCCACAATAACCTCAGTACGAGCAACAGAAGCAAAGCAGTCAGAGCCGCAGCGGAGTTCCGCGAGAAGAGTGTGTTTACAAACGAACCACTTAAGTACGTGCACATGCGCCACAGCCACGTCTTATTTGTGCCTAGCCGGTAGCCGGCACCTATAGACAGCCAATGCACTCCAACGAGCAGAAGTAATCCGAGAAGCCACATGCTAATAGGGAGCAAGGTCCTCGACACCTTATCTCTCAAAGGTAGTCGCCTCAGGTTTCCCCTGTTCATCCATAATAGCATCAATAGCCCCAATGGCCACGTCGTGAAACCAATCTCCTTGAAACAAACACCCAGGATGGCCATTACCAATCCAAGAAACCATCTCCCCTTGCTCAAGAAAAGTAGACTTGCTACCACACAAATCCCAACTAAAGGGTCCGGGATATTCTTGGGATCTTCCAGAGTCTGCGCCACGGGTCTAAGTTGCGAGATGTAGAATAATGGTAGTGGTCTATAGCCAGCAAAGAGCCATACAGTGACCAGTCCCAGCCACCTTCGCCCCGTGAGACGCTGTATAAAATAATACGAAACAATCACAAAGCCGAGATGTGCCAGCACGCATAGAATCTGTCGTGGAAGCAGGTAATCTTTGTCCCAGATAAGACGCATCCCGAGAAAGACATAAGAACTGAGTGGGCGCCAGAATGGGACCTCGCCACACCATGTTCCGGTCCACCATCTCAAGGTATCACGAAAACTGTGGATCTTGTCTAGCCCATGGTTTAAATATCCCCAGTCAACCTCCAACGTGACATTCCTGTAGGGATGCTCAACGTAGGGCACGATTGCCTGCCATGAAGAGATACCTATGCTCAATGCGACCAGAGCAAATGCAAGGGGGAAACTATATTTCGACAGCGTACTCCCGCAGTCTTTCTTCATCTATCTCCACGCCAATGCCGGCTGCATCAGAAAGTTTGACCGTCCCTCCTTCGACAACGACACCACACTCTACGGGGTCATCGCCCAAGAACTGGGGACCGTTTAAGTCTACCGGATGCTCAAAATCATATGCGGAGTAAAGATGCGAACTCGCTGCCAGACCAAGTCTAGTTTCTGTCAAACCGCTGCCCAGGAGACTGATTCCGGCATCCAGCGCCATTTCAATACACTCGCGAGCCTTGCTCAGCCCCGCCATCTTGGAAACCTTGATGACAAGAACGTCAAGAGCCTTCATGCGAATCAACTGTTCCAAGTCACTCACTGCAAATACTGACTCGTCAACTGCGATTGGTAGAGCCGATTTCTCCACCAGTTCTTTTAAGCCCAGAAAATCGTTGGCTGGAAGAGGCTGTTCCAGAACGTCCACACCTATCTTAACCATGTCATGGCTTCGCTCGATTGCAACTTCAAGCGGGTATGCCTGATTCGCATCCGCCCATAGAAATGCACTGCCAGCACAGCCCTTCACGGCTCGCAGAATATCAAGGTCAAGCGCCGGGTCCATGCCAATTTTCACCTTGAATCCTCGGTAACCTGCAGACAACGCTTGCGTTGTCACCTCTTCTGCCTTCCACGCAGACTCAACGCTGACCAGATATGTCAAGTCCACCCGGTATGACGATTCCCGCCGCCAAATCTCAGGCAAACTCAAATGCTTCGCCCTACCCAACATATCGTGCAATGCCATGTCAATACCTGACTTGGCAATCGGCTGCCCCACGGTTACGCCAGGAGCGATCTCCCGATCCATAATGCTATGCACGGCATTGAAATCATCTGCTTCCACACCAATGAGCGCAGGGGCAAGGTAATTTCTTATCGTGGTGACCACAGACTCTTGTGTTTCATAACTCCATCGTGGACTTGGGCGTGCCTCTCCCCACCCGAATACACCATCGTCGGACACCACACGGATATATACATGGGGTGCACCAGCCTTAGGCCCCCCGACAGAGCCGCGCGATATCTTGAATTCTGTCACAAATGGAAGTTTGATCGGAAAAACTTCGATTCTCGCAATCCTCATGTCAACTGCCTTGCTACTTCACTGATAATGGACTAATGTACGCTTTTCGGACAAAGGGACCTACTTGCCAATTTGGGTCACGATAATGTTGAGACATCTATTCATGGTCAGTTTTCAAGGTGGCGGATGTACAGCCACTTTACACCGTAGGCAGCGGCCAGCGTGCGCCCCCTTTTCTCATCCAGCACGCTAATGGCCGTTGCTAATCCGTCAGATATGATGCCATAAGTTGCTGCCACGGTGACCGCTATCCTGTTCGTCAATCCCACACCTGTGGACGGATCAACAATGTGCGAGTATCGTTTACCACCAATCTCAACAAATTGCTCAGTGTCGCCAGAGGAAGAAATAGCAAGGTTGGCGACTTGTATTCGCTGACTATTGATGGACCCTGCGTTTCCTATCTCTATCTCCCAACCTTGTTTCCCGGGCGGGGGATCGCCGACCACAATGTCGCCTCCCATCTCGACCAGCGCGATGTAGATTCCATGCTCATGCAAGACGCGCAAGGCTTCGTCACACGCATAACCCTTAGCGATCCCCCCAAGGTCAAGGATCATTCCGGGCTCTTTGAGTCTAACCCTACCAGTGTCTGGCTCGATCGCCAACTTCTGCCAGCCAACTAATTTCCTTGCTCTCTTCAACTCATCTTCCGAAGGAAGAACGCCTGCCGCCCTCGCCTTTCTCCAGAGTCGCACAAGTGGACCCACCGTGGGGTCAAATGCACCACCAGACCGTCGTGCAAGTTCACGCGAAATCCCCAGCACCCAGAGCAGTTCTGGGCTGACTGTCATTGCAGGTCCGCCAGCGTTCGAGCAAAGACGCATCAATTCGCTGTCCGCCCGATAATCGCTCATTATCTGTTCGAGTTCCGCAATCCGCCCGAATGCTGCCCTGCAGGCTTTGCGTGCTTGACTCTCCGATTGCGCGTAAACAACAATTCGAGCGCGGACGCCCATAGCCGCTTCCGAGTACTCGAAGCGACTGAGTGGCGCTTCCATTGCAGCCGACCCAGGAGACAGCCATGCTGCGCACATGGATATCGCGATTGTGCAAGCGGGCAACCTCATATGGCAGAGGAACATTCACGCCTTCTCCCATTGGTTCCTCAGGAATTTGACCGACTTGGGAATTTCAACCTCGCGGTCACCCAGAACTCCGCACTCAAAACTACAAAAGTCCTGGTACCCGATCATCTTCAAGCCTTTGAACCCATCCCTGAAATCGCGCTCGTCCTGCCCCGGAAGATTGCGTTTGATAGACGCCAGATGCACATGGTGCAGGTACTTACCGGCGGAAATGAATGCGCCCAGATCACTTGTTTCCTCTATGTACATGTGATAGAAGTCGCCCATCATGCAAACGCCAGGGTGGTTCACATCACGGCAGATAGCAGCCGCGTCTGCCAACTGACGGAGAAACCACGCTTCCCGCCGATTCAAAGGCTCCATCAATAGACGCGTGCCACATCTCACGGCGTACTCACCAAGTTCCGGTAACTGGTCAACCAGAATCTTGCGCGCCTCCACATGGCAGAGGTTAGTCTGACCATTGAAAGCAGGCACAAATATGAGACCGGTAGAGCCCAGTTCGCCTGCCGCCGACAGAATTTCCTTCATAGACGCAACACACTTTTTTCGCTCCGACTCGTCATGACTGATCAATGAGCCCTGAAATCCAGCACAGATAGCACTCACCTTGACACTAGAGCCAGCAAGTGCCGCTTTTATCTCGGCAACGCGCCCGGCCAGACCTCCGCCACCGACCTCCAGACCCTCGATGCCCCATTTCTCCATATTGGCAACCCTGGCGCGCAAGTCATCCCCAGGAATAATGCGCTCTTGGCTTGATATTCTGAGTCTGGCTTTCGGTTTGGCTTCCTTAGGCTTGGCATCCGGAATACCCGTGACGAGGGCAACGCTTCCGGCAGCCCCGCCAATCAACACATCCCGTCTGGTCATCTTCATTACCAACACCTCCATCGCCTTGATTACAAGAGATACCGACTAGTTTGCCCTCGCGACGGCAAGGGAATTCTTCCCGCAGTAACCGCTCGAAAGACCTCACCGCGCCCATGAATGCACGCCATTATATGAAAGGCGTCTTGCCTGGCATTGCTACAGGCGCCACAGGCATAGGACCAAACTCCAGTTTCTCTGGCATTAGGTTCTCTTTCGAATTAAGAGCCTGCTCCCATGTAATTTCCTGACCTGTGTACGCAGACATGCGACCCATAATCGCTGTCAGGCAACTCTCGGCAATCCTCTTTGCCTCATTCAGCGGCTGTCCCGCTCGGATACTCTCGATTAGATCTGCATGCTCCTGGACATACCCAGATGGAGCACTGCCTTCGTACTTCCAGTCAACTGCACCGCGAATGGTGTCAGCGCAGTTGGACGTACCTTTTACACCCACAACACGTTCGGAGACATTGTTGGTACATCCGTCTATCTGGCGACACATGCTCATACACCGCGCGCCGTTCGGATACTCATACTCTACCACAAAGTGGTCGTATATATTGCCGTATTTCTCTTCGACACGCACCTGCCTGCCGCCAATTCCAAGCGCCTTGACAGGAGTTGCCTGCATAGCCCAGTTAATGACATCAATATTGTGGACATGCTGTTCCACTATGTGGTCGCCTGAGAGCCAGGTGAAATACAACCAGTTCCTTATCTGCCACTCAACATCAGTCCACTCAGGCTGTCGCCCACGGTGCCACAGCCCGCCCTGATTCCAATAGCACTGTGCAGCAAGGATCTCTCCGATGGCGCCATCATGAATTCGTTTGATGGTCTCGATATAATTCGCCTGGTGTCGCCGTTGAGTTCCTGCAACAATACCAAGTCCCTTCGCTTTGGCTATTTCGCCGCACTCCATAACCAGCCGCACCCCCGGGGCGTCAACAGCAACTGGCTTCTCCATAAAGACATGCTTTCCCGCATCCACCGCGGCCTTCAGGTGTGTGGGACGGAATCCTGGCGGCGATGCGAGAATCACCATGTCAACACCGCTAGCGATCACCTTTTCGTAATTGTCAAATCCGGTAAAGCAGGTCTCAGGTGTAACTTGCACTCTGTCCTTGAATTCGTTTTCTCCCGTAAGTTTCTTCAAACATTCGTCCAGTCGATCCTTAAAAAGATCACCAAGCGCGGTGATTCGAGTGACCGGCGAAGCACGAAGACAATCAAGGGCTGCACCCCCACCTCGCCCTCCACAACCAATGACTCCAACGCGAATCACATCGGAACCTGACGCCCATAGGCTCGATGCAAGCGGCGTCGTGCTTGCGGCAATCAGTGCAGCAGAAGCCGCCGACGTCTTCAAGAAATCTCGACGTGTGATAAGACTCTCTTTTCCCATTCTTTCCTCCTGTTGAGAATTGTCAAAAATTGGACCACAGACCGGTCCCACTCGCCTATTTCTAATCCTCCCTGACTACTCTAAACCCAGCAAACGGTCCATCGGATAGCCACCATTTGCTCTTCGGAGACTGCGGGTCATTCGCCTGCCATGATTCGTCTTGATACAGCCTTCGGGTCGGCGTCACGTTTTTCGCCAAGTCCTGGTACGACCCACCACACAATACAGAGCGTCCATCGAGACCCACGCACCATTCGCCAACATTCCCGAGCATGTCATAGAGACCCCAAGCATTCGGCTTCTTTTTCGCAACAGGCTGGGTTTTCTCCTGCCAAAACCACGCATAATCAGATAATTGCTCTGGTGACGGCACGGGCTTGCCCGCACGGCACGCATATTCCCACTCAGCCTCCGTTGGCAGGCGGTACTTTTTGCCCGTTATCGCCGACAGCCACTTGCAGTAGGACTCTGCCCCGTGGAATGTCACGTTTATCACCGGATACCCCTTGTGCCCAAAACCTCGGTCGGCTGCCCCATAAGGCTTGCTTGGTCTAGAGACAGCATCAACTTGGTCTCTTTGCTCCTCTGGAACATCCAGTTTGAGTATGAATACGTCGTACTCATCCCAGGTAACCTCTGTCTTACCAAACCAAAGAGGCTTGATTTTCACCTTTCTCGTAGCGCCAGGCTTCACCGGATCAGCCACCGTGATCTCCCCGCCAGGGATGGGAATCATCTCAAACTCCACCAGAGTATTTGGAATACGCTCCACGTATGCCTCCCGCTTTTTCTTCCCGGAGGCGAACGCAGAGGATACCACAATCAAGAGTATCACCAATGTATAAACCGCAGACCTTACGAAGCGCATACGCAGCCCCCCTTACTGTACACCTGCCTTTAATTTAATCTTGCTCTCGGCATTTTCCTTTGTACCGGGGACTTAAAAGATCTGGTCACCACTAGACGCACCTGCGGGGAGGAAGAGATAGCCAGCCTACGACTGCTCCGAATGATGCGGAGGGACAACCCCAACTTTGAGCCGCTTGCTTCCATAGTTTTTGTAAGCATCCATCTAATTCACCCTGGGTTGCGGGAGACCACATCGCGGCGTCACCTGCTCAGCCGAATAATTATATATGGTCTCGCGGTCGAAGCCTGTCATAGCGCTGATTTCCACGACCGGCAGATCATGGCGCTTCATATCCACAATCTCATCCACGTCTCCACTTCTGAGCATATTCCGTACCTTCTCGCGCTTAGAACCGAGTCCGCAGTGTCCGACTAAGGGTGAGGAATTTTATTTCGGCGATATCGGGATCCTGAGGCAGATGTTAACAACAAGCAAAATCGCCTATAAAATGTTGGCAGCCATATTACTGGCATGTCTAACGCAAAGCCTAGCAGGCAAGTCACAGAAGACCGTTCTGTGCTGTGTATCCCAGTTCCCCTCAGTTCCCGGCATGCTATAATTGTAGCACTAAGTGCGGTTCTGACCTGCTCCAGAAGCCATTTGGTCTCGACCAACTGTGGCAAGGAGGAAGGAAAGATGAGCAATCTAAAAGCCTTATTCGGTTTTTTTGTTGCTATTATTGGCCGTACTTGTTGGGGTCCTCTGTCTCTATGTCTGCATCCAACTAGTTATCACTTACCGTATTGCTCAGGACTGGTTCGACAGGGGCGTAGCGCTGAGCGATCTCGGGAAAACTGAGGAGGCGCTAAAATGTTTTGACCGCGCATTAGAAATCAATCACAGTGATGCTAATGCCTGGACCGGCAAGGGCCTGGCGCTGTACATACTGAAACGATATGCCGAAGCGCGATAGGCACTCCAGAAAGCATTGGACCTCGGCGACCCACGAGCTGCCCTGGCGCTTGGGGTCCTCCTGCAGGAGGGGCACGAAAATGACTGACACCCAGGCACATATCCCTTCAAGAGCGGGGGATTTGTCGTTTCGTCGACCAAGAACTGTTTGTTGCAAGTTTACCCGCTAAAGCAAAATCTGAGGCATGGCTTTTCTTTGTGGTGAGTGCGGCGACATTCGAGCAACCTAGGGCGGCCTTAAGCGAAGTTGAAGGAATTAGTGAATTCTCTCCCAGACAATGCATGCGTTCGGCAATGCATGCGCTCAGGCCTTCAGACCTGTCATCGTTATCCCCTGGATGAACGTTCGCTGGGTGAAGAAAAACAGGATGATGATCGGCAGAGTCACCACCGTGGATACAGCCATCAACATTCCCCAATAAGAACCGTATTGGCTTGAAAACATTGCTAAGCCTAGCGAGAGTGTGTATTTCCCCTGGTCAAACAGGTATATTAACGGACCTAGGTAGTCATTCCATGCACCCATGAAACTAAATAGGGCTACCGTCGCCATAGCAGGCTTGGAGAGCGGCAGTATTACCCGCCGGTATATTTGAATCTCTGCACAGCCATCAATCCGTGCCGCCTCGGTCAAATCCTTCGGAATGCTCATGAAAAACTGCCTGAGGAGGAAAATCAGAAATGCATTGCCGAAAAACGCCGGTACGATTAAAGGAAGGAATGTGTCTATCCATCCAAGTTTTGTAAATACCGTAAAGAGAGGCACCATCACCACCTGATAGGGAAGCATCATCGTGCTCAAAATCAAGAAGAACACAAAGTCCCGCCCCTTCCATGGGATTATTGCCAACCCATACGCAACTAAGGAACACGAAAGGAGAGCTCCAACCACATTCCCCACGCATATCACCAGTGTATTGCGCAGGTACGTAAAAAATGGCACAAAGGTCAGCCCATCTGTATAATTTGACCACTTCAAAGGATGAGGGAACCATACGGGCGGAATGCGGAAAACCTGTGATTCCGTCTTTAGAGACGTCGAAAGTAGCCAGTAGAATGGCAAGAAAAAGGCGACGCTGAAGATGCAGAGCAGACAGTATGTGGCTATTCTGGTTGCTCGATTCTGTTGGATCACCTATCGCCCTCCATAGTAGACGTATCGCGCAGAGGTGCGGAAGATAAGTAACGTTGCCCCCATTATGAGCACAAAGAGCAGCCACGCTAGCGCACATGCATAGCCCATTTTGAAAAATTGAAATGCATTCTGAAATAGATACATAGAATACATCATGGTGGAGTTCACAGGACCACCAGTACCACGGGTCATGACCCACGCTTGGGTGAAATATTGCAGTCCGCCGATCACGCCCATGACCACTGTAAAGAAGATATATGGACTCATAAATGGCATAGTGACATGGCGCGTCTTTTGCCAGTTCGACGCACCGTCCAAACTCGCAGCCTCATAAAGTTCTTGTGGCACGTCCTGCAGACCCGCTAGATAGATGATAACCCACGCCCCGACTCCCCATGTACTCATCAAGATGAGTGCAGGTTTTGACCAAACGGGATCGGCAAGCCAGCCAGGTCCTGTAATCGCCGGAAGACCTAATCGTGGGAGAAGGCGTCCCACCCCATCAATTATAGCGTTGATCAAGCCATTCTCCGGATTGAGCAGCCAGAGCCAGAGCACAGAACTCGCAACCACTGGCACAATTGACGGCAGGTAGAAGATAGTCCGAAAGAAAGCGAGCCCGCGGACCCTTGCATTCAATAGGACGGCGAGGAAAAACGCAGTAGCCACCCCTAACGGCACGGCAAAAGCAGTGTAATAGAACGTGTTCCAGAGGGCTGTGCGCAGCATTGGGTCATGGAGCATGTGGAAGTAATTGCTAAGACCAGTCCAAACCGGCGGCTTGAGTCCTGTGTACCTGCAGAACGAGTAGTACAGCGATGCCGCCATGGGATAGAGAGTGAATCCAGCAAGACCAAGGAGTGCAGGAAGCGTGAACAATAGCCCATTGCGCCGATGGGTTCGCTCTATCCGACTTGTGTGAGACCCATTCCCCATGCTTTTGGAGTGACGCCAGATGAATTCCTAACGCGCGCCAGAAAGAATCCCCTGTACTTCCTCTTCGAATGCACTAATTTCTGCTTCGGATGAAAGAACGCCAATCTCAACGTGGTATTCGCGGAACTCACCTGGCTTCAAAAACTGAAGCGTCCCGCGCTCGCGTTCCTTGGCGCGCCCCTCAACTGCGCAGTTCGCCGGTTCCAAGCCCACCACATAAGTCCCCTGCGCATTCATCTTCCATTCGGCAAATCTCGGGAGTTCACTCTTCATATATCTAACGTAAACTCCCAAGCCTTTGCCCCCGCTGAAACCCGGATTGACGATTCCCGCAAGGACGGTCCCATCAGGTTTTTCTGCCATTTCGAGGTAATACACTCTTTCCCTAAACCCGGGTGTCGGAGGAGGAAAACTTGCGTACAATTCCTTCTCAACCTCAGCATCAGCATCCCGGCATCTATAATCTCGGACCGGAGCGACAAGCCTGCTTCCCCCGTCTACTACTGGAAAGCCAAGGTTTATGTGGTAGAGCATCATATGCTCAGTCTCCTGGTATCCGAGATTGCGCACTACGTCGTGGATCTGCAATTTTGACTCGCCAAGCCTGGCGGTAATCCGGCGCACCATTTCGATATTCTCGCCAAACACGATTGACTCTCGTACTCGACCCTGAACCCACATCACATAGTCATTACCCTGCCACTCACCGTCGGCGTGTACATTTGACGCAGGAGTATTCGACACACGCCCATGCAGCCCCAGAGGTTTACCTTGATCCACACATGGAGCGCCTGCGTAGGTCAAACCGCACGTGACAACAAGCCCACCGTAGAAACTGCGCAACCACCCAAAGCCGGGCTCCTCAAAATACGCAGGTGATTTGTCGCCGGTACAAGACCGCCAAGCGAGTGGCGCGCCGCAATATGACGCAATGGAAATGTCCAGACCCCGATCAACCAACACGGTGAAATCAAAGCCGGTACCCGTGCGGAATTCTACCGCTCGGACACCGCGCTCAGCACCATCGTCAAGAACCACTGAGCGCACACCGGCGACTTGGGAAACATCACCTACTCTAGTAAGCAACTGTTCACGCGTGTATTCATTGCCGAAGAGTTTTGCCATGCCTCTATCACCCACTTACTTCTTCTCTTGTTTTGGCTGCTGCTTTCCGCCTGGCATTTGTCCCGGCTTGACCTCCTGCACCACGGTACCCTTTGGGAGAACAAAGTTGCTATCTGGAATGTCTATGTTCAACTTTATCTTCTTTGTCTCCTCAGTGGTGGTACCCTTTGGACCGGTGGCAGTCATTTTGAGAGCAGTCGGCAGCCTCTTATCAGTGCTCAACCAGACCTTGGCAGTCACAGTGCCCTCTTTTGTCTTGATAGTCCTTTGGTAGATATCGCATTTGAAACCGAGTATGGTGCCCGTTCCGACTTTCTTCACGTCTTTTACATTCTGTATGTTTGCAAATCCCTTTTCAAACATCTCGCTCACGGTTGGCACGTTCACAACTGACTTTATGGCGCGTTTCTCGGATGGCGAGTACGTGTAAACCGTTTTCCCATTCTTTATGTTTACCATCAACTGACCCCCGAAGAGGTTCTCAGTGCGCATTTTGTCCCCTTCCCAGTATATTCTGCTAGTCTGGGTCCTGGTGATGCCGCCCTGCGTAATACTGATCACCTTCTCCATGTATCCGGACTTTGCGACCGAACTTGCCCACGCCGTGCAAGAGAGAAAACAAAACAAGATCACAAGAATTGCAACAAACCGATACGACTTCATTGGTCTTCCTCCTCTTTGGTCTCGAAACCCGATCCGGCTTCGTATGCTTCCAGGATCTTTCGGGCGCGCTCAGCCTCTTCCTCCCTGACCAAGACATCTCCCCAGAAGCCCTCAGCCGTCACCATTATGCTGTCCATCCAAGCAACCTGATGTGAATGCACAAGTGCATCTATTCCCTCCGCCTCTAGAATCGCTTTTATTAGGTTTGCAGTCATTTCGTCTGGGGCTTGAAATATGGGTACGTACCCCTGGTGGCTCATAAGTTTCTCCTTTCCGCATCTGCCTCACCGACTACAAACAACTTGCCTTTCGCGGTTGCGACCAACTCATTCTGCTCATTGCGCGCCTCAGCACTGCATAATAGTATACGCCCCCGCTTAGAATTTATCCACCCACTGATTGTCAATTGTTCGCCCACGTAAACCGGTTTCCGAAATGACAATGCCATCTCGGCAGTGACTGCATCATACCCCTTTACGTATGCCAACCGAGCCATTGCCTCATCAAGCAATGTTGACAAGATTCCTCCGTGGACAATACCTGCATAACCCTGGTGCTCGGGCTTGGGCAAAAATCTTGTTACATATCTTTCGCCCTGCCACTCAAAGTTTAGTTTCAGACCGATAGGATTGTGCCGCCCACAAGCGAAGCACATTCCATTATCCCGCAGTTCCAACCCGGTCTCCTAAGAACGAAGGGGCTTAATCAGACGTTCGCACGAGCACCGTGACCACGGATGCACCATACTGCCGTCATAGGTGAGTATAACCCAGATGCTCAGACCACGCAATGGCTGAGACTGCGCAACCGACCAAGAGTGCGTGAGGCTCCAAACTTGCACACACGCTCGTTTATTGAAAGCAAAACACCGCATGATAAATAAACTAGTTAGACATACTGCGCAAAGTTGGGTGGTTTTAAATTCGAGCGTCCTGGGTACCCATTCTTTGGGTTTGCAACAAGTGACAATGCGGGCAGGAGGAGACAGGCAATGACTTCGATTGCCGACGAAGCCTTAGCAGACAGGGTAAGGATGGTTCTTGACTCGGACTGGCGACTGAGCGGTCAGCCGATCGAGGTTCGGGCTTCCAGCGGAGAAGTCTTCCTAAAAGGAGCAGTTGATAATCCCGAACTCAAGGATATCGCCGTGTTCATAGCAGCAGGAATACCGGGGGTACGACATGTAAACGCTGATGAACTTACAACCAGGGAGGTGAACGATGAATAAATACGGCGATTTTTCGCCCGACGGCAAGGAATATATCATTCATCGTCCTGATACTCCCCGACCTTGGATCAATTACCTGTCCAACGAGAAATACTGCGCACTTTGCTCACACACTGGTGGGGGATATTCCTTCTACGAAACCTCCGGCTTCAATAGGATTACGAGGGAATATCCACCATTCGTCCTATATCGTGACCGCCCAGGTCGCTTTGTGTACTTACGCGACATGGAAACAGGTGACTTCTGGAACGTCAACTGGCAGCCCGTATGCAAGCCTAATACGAAGTGGGAATCACGGCACGGGCTTGGATACACAACTCTTTGTTCTGAGTATGACTCAATCGAAGGGCGGATAACCTACTTTGTACCAAGGAGCGACCACCTCGAAATCTGGATGGTCACTATAAAGAACAATGGCGAGACTCCCCGCCGCCTTAGGTCTTTCTCATGTATCGAATGGTCACTGGGCAACTATGCGTTCAACCTCATAGAAGCAGCGTTTGCTCAACTGTTTAACGAGGTTTCCTTCGAGAACAACGTACTGCTGGTCACCAGCCGTTTCTGGAACGTGTCGGCGACTGGCACAGGTAATCCAAACCTACGTTGGGATAAGTACGCATTCTTCACTTCGGACATACCGGCTGACGGATTCGATGCATTGTTCGAGGAATTCTTGGGGACATACAGAGGCTGGGAGCGTCCCATCGTCGTAGAAAACGGACAATGCCGAAACTCATGCGGCAACGGTCGAGATATCGTCGGCGTACTTCAACACAACTTTGACCTCCAGCCTGGAGAAGAAAAACGTTTTCTGGTGCTGCTCGGCGTAGCAAACAATAAAGAAGAAGCCCACTCCCTGAGGCACAGATACGACACCTGGGACGCAGCCGAATATGCACTGCGTGAAGTAAAGAAATATTGGGAAGACTACATATCACGAACGTGGTGCGACGTGCCTGACAGAGATTTTGCCATTTCATTCAACATCTGGAACAAATATCAGGCATGGGTTACCTCGCGCTGGTCTAGGATGGATTCATACTACATAGGTGGTGCATCTATCATCGGGTGGCGCGACAGTTGGCAAGACATGCTGGGCGTCCTTCCAAATGATGTAGAATGGGCAAAGAAGCGAAGTCTTTACATAATTGAGCATCAATTCCCTGACGGCAGCACTCTTCACAATTGGGACCCCCTGACAAATATAGGTGTCAAGACAGGGCACAGCGATGATCCGCTCTGGCTGGTCATGGGCATCATAGAGTATATCAAAGAGACCGGAGACCTCGCTTTCCTAGACGAATTGGCACCATATTATGATGGTGGCACGGAAACGATACGACAACACCTGATTCACGCGCTGGACTACAGTCTTTCTAGGATGAGCCCAAGACGTATTCCTTTGATTGAGGCTGCAGACTGGAATGACGGGCTGGATCATGTAGGACGTCAGGGACGTGGTGAAAGCACCATGGTGGCAGAGCACCTGGTGTGGATGCTAAACGAAGCATCTGCAATCTTGAGTGCGGCTGGTATGCAAGAAAAGGCAGAAAAATATGCCCAGTTAGCCGCGGAGATCGCTCAGGCGACAAACGAACACATGTGGGACGGTGAATGGTATATACGCGGTACCCGCGATGACGGACAACCTTTCGGAAGTTCCAAGAACCCCGAGGGCAAAATATTCTTGAATGCTCAAACCTGGGCGGTGATCAGCGGCGTGGCACGCGATGGCAGGGATATCACCTGTATGAATGCGGTGCAAAAGCACCTGGACACCGAATACGGACCTGCGCTTTTCTTACCGGCTTACTCAGAACCAAACCCAAAGATTGGCATAATCACACGTTTCGCGCCAGGAACCAAAGAAAATGGCACGATCTTCAATCATCCAGTAGCATGGGCGGTTATGGCAGAATGCATACTCGGCAGGGGCGATCGGGCATATGATATATGGAAGCGAACATCCTTTATCACCCGCGGGCTACAGCCTGATCTGTACAAAGCAGAACCCTATGTGTACGCTGAGTATGTGCACGGTCCTGACTCTGTAAACTTTGGGCTGGGCGAATTCACCTGGGTGACTGGGACAGCAGCCTGGATGTGGAAAGTATGTCTCGAAAGAATACTGGGCGTAAGACCAGAACTGGAGGGATTGAGGATTGATCCGTGTATTCCTTCATGGTGGGATAAGTATGCCGTTCGGCGCACCTTCCGGAATGCAACCTACGAGATCGAAGTCGAGAATCCAGAGCACGTGAATCGAGGTGTCAAGCAAATTGAGGTTGATGGCAAAGTGATAGACGGAACTTTGATTACACCGCATAGGGATGGCGCAATCCATAAGGTGCGTGTTATCTTGGGGCAGTGACGTCATGGCAGGAGTAAGTCCAAAACGGACGAATACAAATATCGGGAGTTCGACAACGGCACTGCGAGGCTCACTTGTTCCGAGCCCAGTAGCCGAATTACACTTTGAACTAGGATATGTACATATGTTCAAGGAATACGAAGAGTTAATCAAACAGATGGAGTATGAGATGCAGCGCTGTTCCGCAGAAGCCATGCGGCGGCTGCTTCAACTCTCCCCGGAGATGCAGGATTTTTGGGCTCCGAAGGTCGACATCTATGAAACACCGGAAGAGTTGGTTGTACGCGTTGAACTAGCGGGAGTGCGAAAGGAAGCAATTTCCGTCACTCTCTCAGCGGACAGCCGAATCCTCAATATCAAGGGCGTGCGTACTGAGTCACACGTCGACAAGCGCCCTAGAACGCGGTATCACCAACTCGAGGTGTACTTTGGACCTTTCGAGCGAGACATACTACTACCTGCAAATGTCCCGGTGGATCGCGAAAATCTAAAGGCAACTTACAGAGACGGTTTCCTGATAGTCACTCTGCCAAAGTCAGGAGAAGCACTCATCTCACGCACAGTGCCGATTGAAACCAATGAAAATCACGAGTCCTAGAGAGTTCCAAACAACCAAAAAGACAATGGGAGAAACGAAAGTAGAAGGAAATGAACCAATAATGGATAGCCAGGAAGAAGGCCCCAAACTCTCAATTCCTGGTGAGTTGAGGCTCTTGCCGCTGCGCGACACAGTCTTATTTCCGCTGGTTGTCAGCCCGTTGAACGCAGGACGCGAGAGTTCCATAAGACTGATTGATGACGCAGTCACCACCGGCGAGAGGATCATTGCCGTCGCTGCAATGAAAAACCCAGAGGTTGACCATCCCAAACTGGAGGATATATACCCTGTCGGTGTTGCGGTCGTCATCCATACCATGATGCGCTTGCCGGACAGCATCCGGCTCATCGTGCAGGGCATCCAACGGATACGGATTCACGAGTTGACTCAGACTGAGCCATATTTGAAGGCAAGAGTAGAAGTCCTGCCTGAGAAGACCGATTTCACGCCAGAAGAGTCAACTGAAATCGAGGCGCTACGCCGCAACGTTGGGAATTACTTTCAGCGGGTCGTAGCCCTTTCTCCCAACATTCCTGACGAACTTCAGGCACTTCCCAATACGGTCACGAAGCCGAGCCTCCTAGCGGACACAATAGCGACAAATCTCCCACTCCCAACTGCCCAGAAACAAGAACTTCTCGAGACCGTGGATGTGCGCGAACGCCTGATAAAACTTTTGAGCATCTTGTCTCGAGAAGTCGAAGTGCTCGAACTTGGCAGCCGCATTCAGTCCCAGGTGCAGAGCGAAATGACCAAGACACAGCGGGAGTATTACCTCCGCGAACAACTCAAGGCTATCCAAAAGGAGCTCGGAGAGACAGACGAGCGAACTGCGGAAATCGCCGAACTCCGGGAAAAGATAGAGGCTGCGAAGATGCCTCCTGAGGCTGAGCGCGCGGCAATGAGGGAACTGGATCGCCTACAGAGGATGCCTCCCGGCGCTCCCGAGTATTCGATGTCCCGTACATACGTGGATTGGCTAATCGCGCTTCCGTGGTCAATATCAACCGAGGATAACCTGGATATTCCTCATGTAAAAAAGATCCTCGACGAAGACCACTACGGGCTGGATAAGGTCAAAGAACGCATACTCGAGTACCTATCCGTCCGCAAGTTCAAACCGACAGGAGAGGTTCGACAGCCAATACTGTGCTTTGTGGGGCCGCCAGGTGTGGGGAAGACTTCGCTAGGCATGTCAATTGCTCGTGCCCTTGGTCGAAAATTCGTGCGAATGTCACTCGGAGGCATACGCGACGAAGCCGAGATACGCGGACACCGACGCACTTACATTGGGGCTCTCCCAGGTCAGATAATCCAGGGTATCCGACGCGCAGGCAGTAATAACCCCGTCTTTATGATGGACGAGATAGATAAGGTCGGCGTAGACTTCCGCGGAGACCCATCAGCCGCACTACTGGAGGTGCTCGACCCTGAGCAAAACAAAGAGTTCAGAGACCATTACATCGAGGCGCCATTCGACCTATCACACACACTATTCATCACAACTGCAAACCTGCTTGACCCAATACTTCCTCCGCTAAAAGACCGAATGGAAGTGCTAGAACTTGCAGGCTATACCGAGGAGGAAAAACTAGAAATTGCCAAGCGGCACCTCATTCCAAAACAAATGGCTGAACACGGGCTTGACACAGAAAAACATCTGCGTTGGACCGACGAAGCCATCCTCACCCTGATACGCGGTTACACGCGAGAGGCTGGAGTCAGGAATCTCGAACGTGAAATAGCCGCAGTGTGCAGAAAAGTTACACGGCAGTTTGCCGAAGGACGAACAGACCACGTCGAATTAGTCGCCGACAAACTCGTGGAGTATTTGGGCGCGCCCAGGTATCAGCATGAGGAAATCCTTCAGCGGACAAGGGTCGCCGGTGTGGCGACTGCCCTTGCATGGACGCCTGTCGGCGGCGAGGTAATGTTCGTCGAAGCCAGCAAGATGCCTGGTCAACGAGAACTAACGCTTACCGGCATGCTGGGCGACGTCATGAAGGAATCTGCCCAAGCGGCTCTCTCCTACATTCGGTCACATGCGGCCGAACTAAACATTGACCCTCAGTTCTTCGCGAACAGCGACATTCATCTCCACGTCCCCGCAGGAGCGATTCCAAAGGACGGACCGTCCGCAGGTATCACCATGGCCACCGCCCTTGCATCGCTCCTCACAGGACGATTGGTAAAGCCGGATGTCGCCATGACCGGCGAAATAACACTCACAGGACGGGTTCTTCCAGTAGGTGGAATCAAGGAAAAGGTTTTGGCAGCCCGCCGAGCGGGAATTAAGACAGTGATCCTGCCTGCAGATAACAAGAAAGATGTCGAAGAAAATATACCCGAGGAACTCCGACGAGACATGCACTTTGAGTTCGTGGATACCGTTGACAAGGTATTCGAGATAGCGCTGGAACCAGGTAAAGTAGCACAATGACCACACTATCCGATGACCGAATCACTGGCGAAGTGATAGCAGCGCTGGCTGCGAGTCCAAAGGTCAAAGAAACCGACATCGAGGTATTTGTTAGAAACCGCCGCGTTATTCTGACTGGCGCGGTTGACACCCTGGCAGAAAAGATTGCCGCCGAGGAAATCGCCCGCCAGATTCCCGGTGTTAGGGCAGTGGAAAACGATATAACCATAGTGACGCATGGACAGATTTCAGATTTGGAAGTTGAGCGAAACGTCAGGCATCAACTTGACCAGAAACCTGAGTTGCAAGCCATCGGCGTTCACTCCTCCGATGGCTGTGTAATCCTCAAAGGAAAACTACCAAACCTTGCAATGGAGCAAGAGGCAATAAGAGCAGCCGCTATGGCGAGAGGGGTCCGCGAGGTAGTCAGTGACATTGAAATAGCACCGGGCGAGCCGATTGACGATGTTACTCTAGCAAACTCTGTTGCGGAAGCGCTATCAGATGCCCCAGATCTCTACCTCCAGAATATAGAAGTCCGGGCACACGAGGGACTTGTAGAGATCTGGGGTGAGGCCCCAACAGCACATCAGGCGTCTCTTGCCGTTGAGATTGCCGCTGGTGTCCCTGGCGTACAGCGAGTGGAAAGCCACTTGGTAGTGCTAGAATCAACCGTGCCGAAAGAAACAAAGGATATTAAGGAAACGGCGAAGTCGTCAGAAAAAGGGCGTTTAGTCTGATGATTCCAATTGAAAAGCAAAAGAGGTACTACGAAATACCCCTCCTACGATATGCTTGCTGCGGCTCACGACCCGGCATGCAGCGTTCCGACGAGGAGATCAAGGGAGACTTGCTCAACAGAATGGTGCTTGACCGACGTATAAACCTCGTGAATGTTCTAGTCACAGTGCGTGGTGGAGTAGTAACGCTGTCGGGCGTTGTGGAGAACGAACAAGAACGACGTTCTGCCGACGAAACCGCCCGAAGAACACCAGGAGTAGTAGGCGTCCATAATGAACTACAGATCCGAACAGTAGATGGACTAGAGAGCATCTGACAGCTGGCGGCAATAAGAGTAGACTACCAACAGAAAATGCGCTTCGGCAAACTTTCTTAGTTAATATATCTGGAAGGTATGTCTTGAAGAGGCACTACCCCAGGGTGGAACCTTGCGGACATATTTTAGCCTGCCTCTGCGATTGTTTATCCTGCGTCCTGAAACTTCGAATTACTAGTCATCCTGCGGGTCCATTCGCATCTCCGGCGCCGACCGGCGAATATAAAATGGCAAGAGGGTGAAGGGATCTGCGGCTTTTCCAGTCTGGATGGCATTGATCGCGAGTCGCGCCAGTATCCCCGCCTTGGGGTATTCCAACCAGGCTGGGGCACGAATTACAGAGCCCCCAAGCGCTTGTCGAATAGCGTCTATATTTTCGCTGACCCCATCTCCGCAGAAGAGTATTTCCCGTCCTACACCTGACGTCCCACAAGCGTCTTCCTTTTCTAAGAACCCGCGCGCAGTGTGGATCACCTCATCCACGCCACCTGCAGCATAATCTGACACACGCTCCAGAGAGCCGCCTCCAGTTTGAAAGAAAGCCCAATAGACCTCTCCACGTCTTACCTTGATGATTGGACATACTAAACAGTGGGGGAGATAGTCGAATTGGTGCGCCAGAAGATCGAGTGTGACAATACCGACGACTGGTACATTCAGTACTTGGGCAAGTGTCTTTGCTGTTACCACCCCTATCCTGAGACCGGTGAAAGACCCCGGCCCAAGTGAAACACCAATCGCCTCTACATCCTTTACTCCCAGACCGGCCTCCTTCAACATATTGACAATGTTTGGCATCAAACGACGGGATAGATCCATCTGGTGTGCAAACTCATACTGTGCCCATACTTTGCTCTCGTCGGCAACAGCAATGCTCGATATATTTGTGGTCGTGTCAAGGGCAAGACATTTCATTGGCTGCCTGCATTATATTCTGGCGACCTGCGGCGGTCAATCGGATGTTTACGTGCATATTGCCAAAGATAGATATGGGTGGTAGAATGACACAAGAGGCTTACCCCAGTTCTGGGCAAAAATCTAGAAAGGGATTCTCGCCCAAGGAGTGATTGCCGTGTCAATGCCCTCGACAATGCGCTTGCTTTTCTGCACTTTCCTTCTGGCTGTTGCAATCTCGCCACCACATGCGCAAGTAGCCTTCGACCACAAAAAACTCGACGCACGAATCGACATCAAACTCACTGACGCCTCGATGGCAGACGCAATCGCCACTCTGGCAAAAGTCAGCGGCATCGAAGTAGCCGGCCCGCCGGAGCCAAAGGAAGGGCTTACCGCTGACCTTAAGAACCAAACCGTAAGGACGGTCATCGAAGCGCTGGCAAAGATGTCTGGATTGACCTGGTATATCGAGGGAAATGTCGTGGTCTTTCGCAGACCGCTAACCATACCCGCTTATGAAGCGAGCGAGAAGTTGCCTGACAAAATTGACCTGCAGGAAGGAATGACCGAAGTCCTGCGCACACTTGATGACGCTCAGTTATTGCGCCTTTCTCGTGGGATCCCCCTAAATTACGCTGAATTGACACCTCCCCAGCAACAACTTCTCAGGGCTATGCTCTCGTCTGCCGTTGGAGTAACTACCTCTGGAGAAGTGATAAAACAACTTCCCGCACCCGAACAACTTTCAATCTCCTTTTACGTCATGCCATACCTGCTCATTCCGAAAACCAGCGGGAGTGGCGAGTTAACAATTCGTCTTGACTCCACTCCTTACATATACCTGAAAACGGTCGGAGGTCGGTGATGCTCATTTTTCGATGCGGAGCGGGCAACTTGCGTCTAGGGTTATTGCAACCGCTCACAAAAGCAAAAATCACGAACAGGCAACTCATGTGTACAATACCAGGCTTGTGCAGCAAGTTACTAATCATGATGTTCGTTTTGGTAACTTTTGCCAGGTTGGGACATGCACAGAGCCAGCGAAGTGAAGAATTGCAATGGGCATCCGACGAGCGCCTTATCGCCGTCGTGAAACTCCCTGAAAAAGTGATGACCCTCAACGAGTTATGCAAGACGCTCAGTAACCAGACCGGCTCCGAATTTTACGTTGACCGCCGATATTCCGACGAACAAATGACCATCCATGCCGGCGAACTGCGACTAGAGACCGCAATGGCGATAGTCGAATCAGTCTCAGGCCTTCAATGGCGAAGAGTTGGCGATGTTTTCTTTCTGACCAAAGATGCACGCGGCCTGGCAGTTGTAAAGTGGAACGAAAGATACGGGCAGTATCGGAAGGCAGAACTTGCCGGCAATATAGAAAATAGCGTTCGCAGTTGGCTCGGTTTGACCATGCCATTTCCACCAAGGACTGATCCTGTATGGATCTTGACACCATTGCAGCGTGAGCACATGGCGTACAGGCAGGCGCTGCTGCCAATGACTCTCACGCCTCCCCAAATTGACTGGCTGAATAACGCACTGTACACGAGCGGCTATAAAGCAAGCGATGTCATGACACCCACTGCTCAGATTGCTACCGAGTTACAGGAGATTCCTGTCAAACTCAATATTGCCATGGTCTTGCACTCTTCCTCTGGAGAACTTCTCGTTGAAAAGCCACTGGTGCCCGCCCCTAAACCCTCTCCGGTGACCGGACGAAAACCAAAACTCACGGCAACTGAGCAAGCCGATGCCGAGACCGCTCGCAAGACTCGCACGATTGAGAAACTCGCCGGTCTCTGGGTGACCAGTGATGCTTTGACTATCTCCGACCTGGCCGAAACTGCAAAACAGAATAACCTTGATGCTTTGTTCCTACCAGTCTTCCGAGCAGGCCATTCGATTTACCCCGGGAAGCGGTTTCCCCAAGACAAAAAATACATCGGGTCCGATCCTCTTAAGCAAGCCATAGATAAGGCACATTCATTCGGACTAAAGCTGATTGCCATCGTGCACGCGACTCACTGGGGCGACGCCGAACACCCTGCTCCACTGGAGGTCGCGTCGTACCCCGGAATTCAGGATATGAATCTACTGGGCAGGCGATACGCCGAGCAAGAACAGTGGCAGGATGCCGAATTAGGCGCACTTGAGACGCGCCCACCTTTACTGCCAACCGAGCCCCTACCCAAGAATAAGGACATATATCTTTGCCCTGCGTCGTCACGGGCAGCCGACCTACTGAAGGCTGTGCTAAGCGATCTCGCATCTTATGAAGTTGACGGAGTTTGCCTCGACGGCATTGATTATCCCCAAAGCACGCCTTTCGAAATCGCAGGACAAGACTTATCTCCTCCGTTTGGATATACCGTCGAGGTGCGCCGTGAAATGATCCGTTTACACCAGATTGACCCGATTGACATAGACCCATCAAGCATCAGGACGCAAGCCGATTCGGAGGCTGCCGCTGCATGGGACAAGTTTCGACGTGGCAAGTTGACCGGTCTGGTGACAGAACTCGGTAAATCCTGGAAGAAATCATCACCAAAAGCAATGTTCTGCGTTACTCTCAACCTGGCATCAGACGCTCAATCGCCTACCCTCTGGTCGAAAATCCCGGAAATTGATGCGCTTCTCGCGCGCCTTGAACTCGTGAAATCCGATATTACCGATGCCTATGAGTGCCCAAAGGACTTAACGGACGCACTCAGCGCTCTCAATCGCTACGTTGGGAAAAGCGCAGCCGTGATACCCGCCGTGAGCCATGTCAGACAAAATGAACTGCCAGACCAACTTACAGCACTCGGAAGGATAGTAAAGATGGTCGAAGATGAAGGACTCGGAGGATATATCCTCGTCGGAGACTCAAAAGGTTTAAAGAACGCCCTAGAAGCCCTCGGGAAGTCAGCGAAATGAAATTAATCTGCATCGCCGGGTTGCCAGGAACCGGGAAAACACATCTCGCAAAGCATATAGCCTCCCAAACTGGTGCTATTCGATTGAGCAGAGACGAGATCAGAGCGCAAATGTTTGAGACACCAGACTATTCTAAGCACGAGAAAGAGATTGCGTTTGGCGCAATGTTGTTTCTAGCAAGGCAGTTTCTCAGGCAGGGTCGCGACGTCATACTCGAGGGTATGCCATTTTCTCGTCGTGAGGAGCGAGATGCTGCCAGAGAACTCGCTCTCGAAATGGGGGCTGACTTCGAACTCATCCACTGCATCTGCCCGGAAGAAGTCGCAATCAAGCGAATTGCATCGCAAGAACACCCAGCAGCCGACCGTAACGTAGATTTGTACTACCGAGTCCGCGAACGGTTCGAGCCCTTTGGACACGACGAACAGCCGGTGGAAATAGACACTTCACAGACTGAAGACTAAATTGGAAAAAATCTCGTCGCTAGCCAGTAGGTCATTTGCAGGCAGAATTGCCTGTGTAGTAGGACCCGTTGAATATCATGTGTCAAATCCGTTATAATTCCTGAGTAACTGGCATGGTGGAGTCTCACACTTGTAGTCTCCATCGTTTCCTCTCAAACACCTTTCTTCGGGGAGATTTGCATGGCTGATAACAAGATGGATGGTGTCGTCAATTTGTGTAAGCGCCGGGGATTCGTATTCCCGTCCAGCGAGATATACGGGGGGCTGGGCTCGACGTGGGACTATGGACCAATAGGCGTGTTGCTGAAAAATAACATCAAAGCAGAATGGTGGAAGTCTATTGTCCAACAGCGAGACGACATCGTGGGTCTAGACGCAGCAATCATGATGCATCCCGACGTTTGGAAGGCAAGCGGGCACGTGGACTCATTCACAGACCCGATGGTTGACTGCAGAGAGTGCAAGCGGCGTTTCCGCGCAGACCATTTGGTGGAGTCCTACAGGGTAGAGGAAGACGCTGTCCAGCGATCCCAAGAAGAACTTGAAAGTCTGGAAAAGGCACTAGAGAATATCGTCTGCCCCGAATGCGGCGGTGCGCTCACTCCCATGCGTCAGTTCAATATGATGTTTAAGACCTACATGGGACCTGTCGAAGAAAGTGCGGCTGTAGTGTACTTGCGCCCTGAAACCGCTCAAGGAATCTTCGTCAACTTCAAGAATGTACTGAACTCCACGCGAAAGAAACTACCTTTCGGCATTGCTCAGATAGGCAAGTCTTTCCGCAATGAAATCACCCCAGGCAACTTCATATTCCGTACTCGCGAGTTTGAGCAAATGGAGGTCGAATACTTCACAAGACCAGAAGAAGCAGACGAATGGCACAAGTACTGGCTCGACGAAAGGTTCAATTGGTACATAGGGCTGGGCATAAAACAGGAAAACCTCAGGCTACGTCCGCACGGCAAAGATGAACTTGCTTTCTATGCACGCGCCTGCTCAGACGTCGAATACAATTTCCCAATGGGATGGAGCGAACTTGAGGGCATTGCCAATCGCACCGACTACGACCTAAAGCAACATATGGAGATGAGCGGCAAGGACCTCAGTTATTTTGATGAAGAGACACAAGAAAGGATCGTACCCTACGTAATTGAACCATCAGGCGGAGTAGACAGGGCACTGCTTGCCTTCCTTTGTGACGCATACGAAGAGATAGAAGGCGGAAGAGGTGAGGCAGGCGCCGAAGTAGAGGTCGTCCTACGCCTGCATCCAAAACTGTCACCAATCAAAATTGCAGTACTCCCTCTTGTCAGAAAGTCCGATCTACCCCAAATAGCAAGAAAACTTTATGAAGACCTCAAGAAGTGTTTTCCTGCAGACTACGACGAAGTGCGCAGTATTGGTCGCCGGTACCGCCGTCAGGATGAAATCGGCACACCCTGGTGCGCCACAGTGGACTTCCAAACGTTAGAGGATCATGCAGTGACCATCCGCGACCGGGATACTATGCAGCAAGTCCGCGTGTCACTCGACAAGGTGAAGGACTGGATACGAGATAGACTGGACGAGTGCTAGAAAGTAGCCTTGCCCTATTCGTACCATAATTGCGCCACCAATCCGAGAATGGCAGGGGCTAAGCCACGATACTGCATGCTCAATAACACTCCCAAATGCGCGTCCTCCGGATTTAGAACCACTACCCCTCCGTTGCAACAACATACATCACAACCGACTGAAGCAAACGAAATTCCACAAACGATAAGCGCGGCTGATTGGGTCAACCCGCATACCAGTTCGCCGCTTAGCCACTAAGCCAACTGCCTCTCAAGTATGCGAGGTATACTCTCAAGTCACTGCCCATATTGCAGGTAACAATACCTGATTTCCAATGCGTGATTGACAAGCAACCCGCCGTCTGGTATGATAAATGCAGCATACACTCATTTGATGGTTCTATGGTGCTTCCTTAGCAAACGGTACTTCGCATGCACCCCGGAGGCTTCCGTGGTCTCTAAAGGTCTTGTGGGTTTCTTTCTCCTCTGTCTTGTTTTGCTGACAGTGGCCCCCGGACATGGCGCCATCTTCTACGTAGACGCATCCGCGACAGGCGCGAATAACGGCACGTCGTGGACAAATGCTTTCACAACCATACAGGCGGGTATAGATGCCGCAAATGCTCTGCCTGGCGGCGCCGAAGTATGGGTGAAGGCGGGAACCTACACCGGATGTAATTCGGATCCAATCAGCGATAGTTTTGAAGCACTGAATCCAAATGCAGTGGATGTGTTGGGAGAGGAAAGAGATCTTTTCTACACCGAGAATGGTACGTCTTGTGACGCCCACCTCACCTTGATCTACCTAACAGGAGATCGGTTGATAGCACCCACACCCGCAAGCCTAGGCGATACGACGTCGTATGACTCGTTCTTAACGAGGCTTTCGACTCTTGTCTATGAGAATCCCGATGTGATGGTAATACTCAACCACCCATCGAGAGAGGGCAACGAGGTCTCTGCTGAGAGCATCAGCTCTGCGGTAAACGCAGGTCTCCTTCATTTCATGGAAATCAAAGAGGGAGAAGCGGGGCGGCAAGACGTGGAAAAGTGGGACTATGCACTCGCCCACCTCGATGACCAGGCTGGAGACTGTTCGAAAATAATATGGGGGGTGCGCGCGGAGGACCAACATTATTACGACAAAGTTGGCGGACCTGGGAATGTCCCTATCATGGTAGGAATAATTCCCACGACACGCGAAGACGATGTGTATAGCGATAGACAACTTGCTTTTAAAGACATGATGCACCGTGGCAGTTTCGTGGCGTGTGGTCCTTTCGGCAGTTGCAGCGTGCCAAGATACAACTTGGAAAGCACCAACGGGACCGCGAGCAAGTTTGAAATCACGGTTACAGCAAGCAACCCACAGGCTACCACCACATGGCTACGTTTCTACGGTTGCGATTGGCAGACAGGAAATAAGCCGGGAACATTACTTTATGAGACTACCATCACGCAAGGCGTCCCGAACAAAGTGAGTTATTACCTAACACAAAATGGTATTAGCACCGGCACTCCCCTCACCACAGAACAAAAGAGGAATATCAAATACATCCGTCCCGTGCTCTTCCAGGTTGTCGGAGAATTGGACAACTACACGTATTTCCAGCCCGTTAGGATACGAAGTAATGGAGACTGGTGGAACGGACCTAGTTACACGCTCGCTGGGAGGCACGCTGTGATTGGAGCCTCTCCATACCCATCAGGGATAGGTACAGATACAGGGGAAACTGTATACTTCAACACCCACACACATACACTCATGTCGGATGGCAATGCACTCCCCCAGACCATGCGAATGGTATTCTGGGAAAAGTATGGTCAGCGGGATCCAACAAAGCCAAGGTTTTGCATCATCACGGATCACAATACAATAACGCCATTTGCAACGCCCGCCAGGAGTGTCATAGTTCTCAAGCAAGGTGCGAGAGTGTACGGAGGGTTCCAGGGGACAGAAACCACACGAGAGCAGAGAAACTGGCGAACGAATCAGACCATCATAGACGCACAGGGAAACGGCAGATGCGTGTACAGTTCCGGTAGCGGCTGGTCGGATCCCACCGATGCTGTACTGGACGGTTTCACCATCAAGAACGGTAACGTCGGTGGCAACAACGCAGGAGCCGGCATGTATAACTGGAAATGCTCACCCAGGGTGAGTAACTGTGTTTTCATCTACAACCAAGCTTGGTTTGGTGCAGGGATGACGAACTCCTTCGCATCGCCCAGCGTGACATGCTGTAACTTCCAAGACAACTCCGCCGGAAGCACCCCTCCTTGGCGACCCGGCGGCGGCATGTTAAACGAAGCGTCAAGTGCTCCATTCATTGCAGGCTGCGAGTTTACAAGAAACATAGCCAGGCGCGGCGGAGCAATATGCAACGTATCATCTTCTCCTACCATAAGCATGTGTGTTTTCAAATCAAACAGTGTGAATGGCTTCTCAGTCGCAGCAGGTGGAGCGATATACAACTGGCGTGCGTCTGGTCAGATCACAAACTGCACTTTCGAAGCGAACACGGCAAATGCCATGTATGGAAAGGGAGGCGGGATTTACAGCTCCGACTCACAATTCACCATAAGTTTATGCAAGTTCAAGGCGAATCAGGCAGATGGTAGTCTCGGCGCAGGGGGCGCGATCTGCCTTTATGGGAATCCACAACCAGCGACAATAAAAAACTGCGTTTTCTTTGGCAACAGTGCAAAAGGCAGCGGTGGGTGTGGCGGTGCAGTTTATGCATACCAGAGCAATTCTACAAATATAATCTCCAATACTATAACACAAAACACTGCGGTAATTGGCGGTGGATTGTACTTTGAAACGTTTGATGCCACAGTGGCAAGCAACATCATTGCATTCAATAGCCACGGCATATATTCAATAGAAGGCAGTATCTCGCTTTCACGCAATAATGTCTTTGGGAATAATCAGAATTACTATGGACTCAGCCCGGGGCCAACAGACATCTCGGTTGATCCTCTGTTTGTGAGCAATGATGACTTTCACCTGCGATTCAACTCACCGTGTGTAAACTCGGGGGACAACGCGGTGGCAGGTAACTCTCCGAGCGACATTGACGGCGAACCACGGGTATACGGGTCTAAGGTTGATATTGGGGCCGATGAGTACTGGCCTTACGCTACCAGTGCTGGTCCGAAAGGACTACCAGATGGTAGCACGGTGACTTTGAACGACGTAGTCGTCACGGCCTCATTCGATAATTACGTCTATGTGGAAAGCAAGAACCGAGCATGGGGGATACGGGTCAACAAGTCTGTATTCGAACTCCCAGTGGGAGTAGCCATGGACATAACCGGCATTATACTAACCGACAGCAACACCGAGCGTTACGTTGAGCCAACCCTCGTCCAACAACGTGCACCTTACACCATTCGCCCGCTGATGACGGCAACGCATTCTGTCGGGGGTATAACCTGGTGTTACAGCGCCGTGACTGGTGCGGGTCAGCGTGGTGTGAAAAACGGTAGGGGCTTAAACAACATCGGTCTCCTGCTGTCAATCCAGGGATTGGTAACGGGCACTGGGCAAGGCTACTTCTTCGTGGATGATGGCGCAATGGTTGACGACGGGTGGGGGTGCCTTGGTATCAAAGTGCTTGGAAGTGTCCCTGTTGCCCCAGGTGAAAACGCTGTTGGCAAAAGGGTACGGGTCACAGGCATAAGTTCTTGCGAAAAATTACCCCTGTACCAGGACCCAGTTCGCGTGATTCGCAGTACGAGTGTGTCGGTGGTTCCATAGTAGCGCTGTACGTAGTAGGCTTTGAGACGGACAAGAACCGAGGAGGTGTCTTATGCCTGACAAGCAAACTGTTCTAGTGGTAACGGTGCTATTAATAGTCCTGGCAACGGGCGGCATCGCGCAGGGAACCGTTTTCTATGTAGATGCGTCCGCAACAGGCGCAAATAACGGCACGTCGTGGGCGGATGCATTCACAAGCATACAAGCAGGGATTGATGCAGCTAATAATGCTTTGCCTGGCGCAGAGGTATGGGTGAAGGCAGGGCGCTACACAGGCTGCAACTCACCGCCCTTTTCGGATAGTTTCGAAGCCAGACACCCGGACTCAGTTGACATAATCGGGCAGGAAACAGGAGGCAAGTACACAGAGTGGCCATATGCAAATCTGGAGTTCCATGCCACGGTCTTCTTCCTCACAGGTGACACTACTGTCACACCGCCACCAATTTCATTTGGCTCCACAACCGAAATTGACTCATTCGTGAAGCGATACTCTGCACTCGTTCAATGTAACCCTGACACTCTAGTGGTGCTGTGTCACCCCAGCAGGGCAGGGACGGCGATTTCTAAAGAGAATATAACTGCCGCTGCAAACGCCGGCGTATTATACACTATGGAGATCAAAAACCAACAGGACGTTGACAAGTGGGATTATGCACTTGCAAACCTGGATGACCAGGCAGGCAGTTGTAGCAAGATCGTTTGGGGGATTCGCTGCGAAGACCAGCATTACTATCAAAACGTAGGTCAGCCAATAATGATGGGGATCATTCCGACATCCCGTGAGGACCCAGTCTACTCAAACAGACGATTGGCATTCAAGGATATGATGCGCCGAGGCAGTATTGTAGCCCTTGCCGATGTCGGGAAGTGCAGCGTGCCCGTGTATTCATGTATTAGCGACAGCGGAACGGCAAGCCGGCTAGATATTTCCGTTTGGCTTGAACCGAAAGGCGTGACCTCCGCTAAGATTAGGTTATACGGCTGTGACTGGCAGACCGGAGCAAATCCAGGAACGCTCCTGCGTGAGATCGCCGTGACACCGGGTCAACAGTGCACAGTTAGTTACTATTTCACGAGCAACGGCGATGTCGGGGGTACCCCACTGACTGCCCAGCAAAAAGCCAACATCAAGTATCTCCGCCCAGTACTCGTTTTCACCAAGGACTCCAACACTAGAGAAGTTTACTTCCAACCTGTAAGGATACGAAGCAATGGAGATTGGTGGAATGGACCCAGTTACACCCTCGCCGGCGGACACGCAACCATCGGACCGTCACCTTATCCCTCGGGAATAGGAAAGGACACCGGAGAAACCATATATTTCAACACCCATACGCATACCCTTATGTCGGATGGCAACGTCACTCCCCAGGCTATGCGACTAGTTTATTGGCAGAAGTATGGAGTGCTTGACCCCAGTAAACCAAGATTTTGCATAATCACCGACCACGATTTTTCATCGCCGTTTGCGCCACCCACGAGAAGCGTAATCGTGCTAAGAGAGGGAGCCGAAGTCTATGGTGGATTTGCCGGATGGGAGACCAGCCGTGACCAGCGAGATTGGAAAACGAATGTCACAATTATAGATGCACAACTTCAAGGAAGAGGAGTGCTCTGTGACAGCAGCGGATGGGCAAATCCCTCTAATGCAGTGCTGGATGGCTTCACAATCACGAACGGCAAAGTTGATGGAAGCAATGCTGGCGGGGGTATGCTCAATTGGCAAAGCGCTCTGAAGGTTGAGAATTGCACCTTTGTAAACAATCAAGCCCCCATGGGCGCCGGAATCATGAACTCGCTGTCTACTCCCACCATCACCGCTTGTACGTTCCAGAATAACTCCGCGGGTAGCAACCCCACATGGCGTTCGGGAGGTGGCATGACTAATGAGGGGCTGGGCGCTGTGGTGACAAACTGCACGTTTGTCGGCAACACCGCTCGGCGTGGTGGCGGGATGTTTAATGCATCCGACTGCAACATCACTGGATGTACGTTCGACTCGAATGCCACTGCAGGGTTCATTACCAGTTATGGCGGGGGAATCTACAACTACCGGTCCTCCCCAAAGATAACAGCCTGCACTTTTCAAAACAACCAGGCTAACACCATTGACGGAAACGGAGGCGCAATCTACAACAGAGAAGCAAGTCCGACGATTTCCCGTTGCATCTTTAGAAACAATCACTGCGATAGCAACTTCGGCAAGGGCGGTGCTATACGCAACTACAAATCAGCCGTTACAGTCACAGATTGCATTTTCTATGGAAACACTACAGCAGGTTACCAAGGAACAGGTGCAGCAATCTTCCACGAAGGTGATTCAGCAGCCTTTCTCACTAACAACACTATCGCCTATAACAGTGCTTCCGTCCACGGCGGGATATACTGCCTGCAAAGTTCGCCCAGCCTATACAACAACATAGTTGCCTTTAACACCGGCGGAGGCATAGTGCGTGACAGTGGAAACCCTATACTCGGGTACAACGACGTTTATGGCAATGGTCAGAATTACGTAAATCTGAGCGCTGGCTTAGGTGACATCTCAGAGGATCCCCGATTTGCAAACCCAAGTAAAGGGGACTATCATCTCATGCCCAGTTCGCCTTGCGTGGATTCTGGATCAAACAGTGCCCCTGCAGTCCCGAGTTTCGATATGGAGTGCGAACAACGCCCATGGGGGCCCACCGTTGATATTGGAGCGGATGAGTTCTTGCCAGCGTCCCGAATGGCACTCTATGCGAAAGGACGCCAAGACGACGAACCCATAAGTCTTTCTGGTATGGTGATTTCGGCTGCTTTCACTGACGATTTTTACGTCGAAAGCAGCGATCGATGTTGGGGAATTCGTGTGGACAAACCAGGACACTCATTTGCCGCAGGAATGAAAGTGGACGTTGAAGGCTTAGTGGAAACGGGCACAAATGGCGAGCGTTATATCCTCGCCACGACAGTGTCACAATCCGGCACGGGCAGCGTGCTCCCAGTCTACCTCACAAACAAGTTTTTAGGCGGCGAAGACCTGTACTACGACGGAATCACCGGACAAAAGGGGGTCAAGAATGGATATGGTCCAAACAACATTGGATTGCTAGTAAGCACTTGTGGCAGGCTAACATACGTCGGCGACAATTACTTTTATATTGATGACGGTTCTAAGGTGAAAGACAATTCTACGCACGTTGGCGTCAAGGTCATAGGCACGGTCCCGTGTGTTAGTCCCATCGGAAAATATGTCAGGGTAACAGGGATCGTTTCTTGCTTCAAAGCAGGAGAGGAATTGTATCCTCTACTGCGTTCCACAGAGGTTACTCTGATCGAGTAGGTCCGCTAGGCAACCTTCCGCTGGTTCTTGATTGTTTCTTCCAGCATGGCGAGATTGTTTTCTGCCTCAGGATACTGCGGACGTATGACCAATGCTTGGCGGTACGCCATATCTGCCGCCTGGTAGGCTCCCATGTGGTAATAACAGTTTCCCAGAGCCAAGAAAGCAGATGCATTTCGGGGGCTGAGACTCAAAGCGTTTTGGTACACATCCGCTGCATCCGAGTATCTTCCCGCTTGGTAAAGAAGGTCTGCTGCTGCAAAATAAGCATTCGCATACGTCGGATCTATTTCTACGGCCGCTGAAAAGCATTCCAAGGCTTCCGCAATCCGCTGTAAACCCAAAAGTTTACCAAGTTCGACCCGCGCCTCAACAAATCTAGGATTAAGGTCAATTGCTCGCCTAAAGTGACGCTCAGCATCCTCTTGTTCGCCTAGGTTCCTGGAACACAGCCCAATCCTAATCTGAAGTTCTGCTGAATCGTGGCACGAATCCAAGATTGATTGATAACGTGCCTTGGCTTCGACATATCGTCCCTGGTTGAAAAGAACATCGCCGAGCATCATGATTGCCTCACTGTCACTCGGTCGAAGTCTTGCGAGCCTTGCAAAGTGACTTTCTGCCCTGTCGAGACGCCCTGCCTTCACAAAAACCTTGCCCAGAATTTCATGGGCGCGGGCCTCGTCTGGTTTCTCGAGGATTACTTTTTGGGCTGATTCAAGCGCTTTTTGGTAGTCACCCAATGCAAACGCCGCTGCAGCTATCCCCAGTTCTGCTTTGTATCCGAAGCACGCCGCATCGCCAGTCCACGCGCCAATACGCCCGTTCCTTATTGAAGATTGAAAGTAAGTAATTGCTTCCTCATAGCAACCGAGCAAAAGGAGCGCATTCGCGCGGCAAAAATCAAGTTGCGGGTGGTAAACGCCGCGTTCGACCGCATCCCACAAAACCGACAGCGCTTCATCCGGTCTTCCAATGGAGCACAGAGCATCTGCAATCCCTGCAAAAACCAAAGGGGCGTATTCTTCATGCGGTGACACAATGTCCGCGGCGCGCCTGAGATACACAAGCGCATTCTCAGGGTCACCGGCGGAGCTGAAGGCGGCACCAAGATTGTACAGGCAGTGGAGGTTATCGGGATTTTCCTCCAGCTCCGCCAAAAGAAGGTTGATGTACCGTCGGTACTTCTCACGATTGTCCACCACGTCCGGTCGGTAGCCATAATGGTGAATCACCGCATCCAAACGCCCTATTCTTCCCCCTGCCTTCTCAATTGAAGGAGTTATGCGCTCGTGGACCCGACCGCAATATCGGTATGCGGGATTGTTTCGATACAGCCGACATGCTCGGTGAATAAGTAAGTCGGAACCCGAATCATCCGAGCGGTAGTTGTGGATCGTCAATTCGTAAGCATCAAAATCTGGTGCGTCCAGAGCCCTCCGTATCGTCTCTCTCGATCTTTCATCGAGTCGTTCGTCGGCATCCAAGTGGAGAATCCATTCACCAGATGCGTATTCCAGAGATTTATTTCTTGCCTCTGAGAAATTGTCACTCCACGGAAGAAAATACACTGATGCTCCGTGAGACCGAGCAATTTCTGTCGTTCGGTCGGTAGAACCAGTGTCAAGCACCACCAATTCGTCCACAAGCCCTCGCACACTTTTGAGGCAGTCGTCCAGAAACGCCTCTTCGTTCTTCACAATCATGCATAGAGACAAGCGAGGACGAATAGAACCACTACCGCTAAGCAATGAGTTCATCCTCGTAAGTACCGCGTTGATCTCAGCCTGGGTCGGACCGCTGTGACGCTTTGACTTCTTTCGTTTGGGCACAGGCTTTAGCGACCGAACCATCTCTCGCGCTCTTTTTAGAACCCGGTAGGCTTCTTCATGAGAGGGGTCGAGTTCCACCGCGCGACATGCACTTCTTGCCGCTTCCAAAAATCTACCCTCACGCGCCAAGAGGACAGCAAGATTTTGATGCGTCACTGCATGATTCGGGAATACCTCCAGTGCTCTGCACAGAGTCCGACGTGCGTTCACGCCATCCCCAACTGCGTTGTAAGACAGCGCCAACGCATTCAATGAGTCCATATCGTCCTCACCCTGGAGCAATCGAATCGCGTCATGCCAGCGCCCTTCCCGATATGCCCTAAGCCCCTCTTCCCGAGATGATTGTGAACGGACTCGCTTCGCACTCTTGCTCAACGCAAATAGCCGCTCCTCGACAATTCCAGCCGTCCGCTCCCAGGTGAAGTTATTCAGAATGTGTCGGCTCGCCAAAGCCCCTTTGGATTGGGCTTCGCCTGGGTTTTCGTAGACTCTGCGCATGAGTTTCCGGACGGCGGTTACATCGGGCTCCGCGCAGTATGGGAAGTCTACAGTCTCCAGATCTCCAACCTTCTTCTCGGAAAGATACACGGTAGTTGCCGGAATCAGATAGGATGTGTCATCTGTGCAAAAGTCAAGGCACGCCCCATATCCTGTGACTATGACAGGCAATCCGCATGCCATGGCCTCCGCGATAGGCAGACCAAATCCCTCGCCCCTGTACGGATGCACAAGGCAGTCACACGCGGCGTATAAACCTGGCAGATCTTCGTCCTCCATATCATCTGTAAGGTAAAGAATCGAAGGCACATCAGATCTTCGTGACATCTCATCAATCTCGCGCTGACAACCTTGTCCCTTGTAGAAGGAATTGGTGCCAAAATCCTTGATCACCAGACACACGTCGTCCGAAGGTGTAAACTCCGATGTGTATGCAGTCAGAAGAATGTCAATTCCCTTCCGTGGAATGGTTCCCCCTACGAATAGAAACTTGAATGATTTGTTTGTCCCAAGATTAGCAGGACGTGCATTAGGATTGAAAAGGTTAGGATTGACACCCAGCGGGATAACCTTGACTTTTTCTTCTGGTACTCCACTAGTGACATACTCATCCTTGACAAAGTTTGTATCTACCCACACTTCGTCAACCATACTGGCGATTGCCTCAACCCACTTCTTAGGCAATGAGCCAAACTCCCATGGCTGCCAGAGTACGAAACTCCCTTCCAGAGGGCGAGAAAAGACCGGCGGCCAGGCGTGGCGGACAGTCGCCGAAACCCGGTCGAGTTTTCTACCTATCATCCTACTTAAGGTTGCACATCTTCCAGAAGGTGGCTCACTAGTGTCATTCCGCTGAAGCAGACTAAGATCCAGGTTTCCACGTCTTGCCAGTTCCATCACAACTTCGCGGTTGACTAGCGCCAAACTGTGCTTTGCCAGGAATGCACCTTCCCAGACCACTCCGATTTTCACGTCGGATGATTTCCAAACCATCGTTACCTCCGCTCGGCCGCAATTCGCATAAGATGGTTAATTATTAAATCCGCCACGCGCTCACGTGTGTACTTGGTTTCGAGTTCTGCTCGTGCTCTCATACCAACTTCTCGCGCATAATCGCGATCCTCAAAGACCCGTCGCATCAAACATCGGAGGTGTTCTACGCGAGGTTCTGCCCACTTATGGCCCCTGTAAGACGGAATTTCTCGAGCCGCTGACTCCGGCACGTCCACGACATCGCAGTCTATAAGGAAAGAATTATCATCATTCATGAACTCCAAACAACCGCTCCAACGGGTGCTTATGGTAGGCAGTTCCATGCCCATCGCCTCCATCTGAGTCCGCCCCCATCCTTCACCCCTCGTTGGCAATACATAAGCGTCGGCCGCAGCGTAAAGTCTTGGAATCGCCTGCGAAGGCAGGATGCTGTCTACGAAGACAATGTCGGCTGTCTTGCCCCAGGTATAGCCGAACGATTCGATGAGCGATTTTGCTTCGCTATGAATCATAGAAGTAGTTTTGCCGCTAGCCGAGTACGCCTTGATAATCAAGGCAACGTCTTCAGACGGCTTGAATTCTTCGCAGTAGGCTTTGAGCAAGACATCCCAGCCCTTGTTTGGTCGCCAATCGAGATTGCATAGAAAATTGAAGCCTCTCCTGCCTGGGATATCAAGCGGTTCGACATCGGGAGTGAATCGTCGGAGGTCTATGGCGCCGGGTACCTTAACGAGTTTGTCGCGCGCCACACCGCTTCTAGCAAATGTTTCGATATTAAAATCACAGGGTACCCATATTTCACCCATCAAATTGCACGGCTCAACCCAGGAACTCGGAATTCGATCAGTCTCGAACATTGTTCGCCCGACCGTGATTAGCCCATCTGGGACAATTTGAAACAAATGTGGTTGTATATGCCAAACATGTATTGCCGGAACCTCGAAACATGCGCGCGACAAAACCTCAAGCCGGTGAATTTCTTCTGGACTGAGGTCAGTATGCTTTCCATCCAATCTCATCGGTTCGATAGCAATTGGCCACCGTCCATCAATAGCAAAAATGAAATTCCTCGCTTCGTCCGCATAACCACTTGCTCCGAAGACCAAGCCGTGCCAAACAAGCGGTGGAGTCCCTGATGTGCATCGTGGACGACCGGCATATTGCTCAGCGTCAGCAACCAATCTATCCTTCCAGCGCCTCAAAAACGCTTGAAATGTCGCCCGCCGTGCCATTTCAACCTCTCGAGACCGCACACCGAGACCAGACTGGACGACAACACGCGCCTCAGGGCAATAAAGCACCTTTGCGCCTGCCTCCCTAACCCTCAGACATAGGTCTGCGTCTTCAAAGTGTACGAACCGAGAACCGGCAAATCCACCGATTTGTTGAAATAGCCATCCCTTGACTAGAACACAAGGGAAACCGACTGCTTGCACCTCCCTTAAAGATAGGACCTGCGGATCATCGGCGCGAAGTCCCTCAAATGCACGCTTTGGCACACAGTCATCCCCGAAACACAGGCCTATCTGTTTAACGGTATTGTCGGCGCCCAGCACCATCGGACCGACCACACCGATGTCAGGATCGCCGTCTGCAGATTTCACCAGCGACTGCAGACAGCCGGTGAGCGGAACGGCGTCTGTAGAAAGAAAGATTAGATGCTCACCTGTGGCTGCATCTGCTCCCTGATTGCAAGCGACGCCGAAACCCACTTCGACATTGTTGTTAATAATGCGTACGTCGCCTTCGAGACCACGCAGAAATTCGCGCATTGAGTCACAAGAACTGTTGTTTACAATGATAACCTCGTACTCGAGGTCATCACCTATTGTCTCAGCAACAGCCTGGAGGCATGCCTGCGTACGCATGACATCGCCATAAACTGGCACAATTATAGACGCCTTGTACTTCGCCATGGGAAAAATACGGATTTCCGACGATTCTTTAGGCTTGCAGCACACGGCTATGAAATCGGTGTTCTCATCCGATACACTTTCAGTAATCGCGCATTCGTCGGCTAGAGGCATACTCTGGTCCCATCGGCGCTGGCCGAACAACCTGACATTTTCAGACCCAAACAAACTAGAAAGCATCACATAGAACTCGTCTCTATAAGGCTCCGTGCATTCGCGTGCACCCGCCATTTCCCTCCGGCGCCGATTTGGCACCGACACAATGAGGAGACCACGAGGTTCGACCACACGAGTCATCTCGGCAAGGCACTCCTCGATCTCCTGCTCATCGAGGTGCTCAAGAAGACCAAAGCACACCACCACATCAAACGACGTTTTGAAACCAAGTTTATGAGAATCGCCTAGGGTGAACTTAATATTTGGTGCTGCGTATGTGCATTCAGCGAGACCGATTGCCTCCTCCGAAATATCTAGCCCGCAGCATCCCCTTGCGACGCGTGCGAGCATACGCGATCCATAGCCAATACCACATCCCACGTCCAAAACGTTCCGTCCGTTGCAAAACTCTGACGCAAATAGGTAGCGCCTTGCATGGGCAATATAGGATGAATACGGTGCAGTTCCTGGAATCAAGAATTCAGACGCGGTTGTGGGCAATGGACCATCTGGTGAAACTTGCACCAACATTGAATTGAGTTCATTGCCTGCCTTCTTAACACTCTCCTCCCACGCCTGTACTATCACGCCCTCTAGTCCCATCTTCGTCAAAGGAGAAAGGCAATGTAAGTACCTTGGGAAGGAGATAGAACCTTCCGACATTCTGATCCCTTGCCAGATCATAGCGCGGTTCTGTCCCGGGATATGTACAGCAACGTCGCAGAGGCGAATACCTCCGGGCAATGTCTCGAACCGCACATGCCCAACCGAAAAATCTCCAAATTCAAGAAACCTGGAGACATCATCGCAGGAGTATGGAATGAGTGCCTCCAGGTCTAATTCTTTAACCAGCGCACGCAAGTACGCATCTTGATTGGTCATGACTTGATCACCTGCTAGGCAGCTTCCTTTGCATGCTTCTCGTACTCATATATTATGTCCAGATAGGACTGTAGTCGGGTCGGGTAGTTGTCACAAAATGGATCCGGAATAGTCTCATGTGGAAAGTGCACCCTGGCGTCGTTCAGCCGTTCGATCACCGCTTCGGTGTCACCAGGCTCGATGAGGTAATCGAAAATGACATAGTACAAAAACCTGTCTAGTAACTCCCTGTCCACAGTGAAGTTCACTGCAGTTTTCAGGACCTCAGGGAAGTCCGCCCTAGACTCAATATCCACCGTGAGCCCTTTTGCGCCGTAGTGGGGCCGACCGCAGCAAATCACAGGCTTACCGTAAATCAATGCTTCGAGACCTACATTTGAGGAAAAAGTCATTACTACGTCAGCGGCCTCAATTAGCGAATGTATGCTGGCATTCTTGACGACATATGCTTTGCCGGAAAGAACACCACTTCGTAAACAATTGCTTTCGTCTTTAGGATGTGGCTTGTAAGCCATCACCCAACCATCTGGCAAATGCGCGTGGACGTAGTCAAGCATTTCCTCACACGAGTCAAAAATATCCAAACCAGTAACTAGATTGGCGTCATGCGGCACCTGCCCGGGGATAAAAAGAAGCCTTGAGTTTACCGGCTTCCATTTCAGCAGATCCTGCATTTCATAACCATCGCAAGGCTGGACATACTTTGATACTCGCCCAGACATCCATCGTGCAATGTACCGACCCAATCGTGCCCTTTGGTCTGGTGTGAGCGCACGTTGGCGGACTTCTTCCCAATCACGATCAATCATATTCTGACCACGGAAGAAGTGCATACCTACGCTATCAAGGAGAATCCTGCCCGGGAAGAACGGTGTCTCCCATAGTAGCGCCGGAATACCAAGTTTTGTGCACTTTGAGTAGCACATTTTGGACACCGGCTCACTACCCTGGTGAACGATGACGTAGTCCGGGCGACAAGCCTTCAACATTTCCCCGATTCGATAAGCAATACCCCGAAACCGCCGGTAGTAAAGTGAATCCGTATCCAGAAAATGAGGCGCCTTAGGATATCCCTCCGCGACGTAAACGTGCGATTGGCACTTAACGAAGTCAATGTCATCATGGCATAGTTGGTGGTACTGGCGCCGTGATAAGGGTGGTATGGTGCCAACCCCGCCGTCACTAATGGTAAGATAGTTGCCCTTGAGACCGATAAGTTCGGAAAAAGGAAAGATAGTTGAGCACCAATAGTTGACGATGGTGACCTCAATTCCAGCATCATCCATCGTATTAACAAGCGGTGAGATAAGCCCAATGTTACCAGGATAGTTCATTAAGAAGAAAATGACTCTCAACTGAACTCCTTCGCTGATTCTATTCACATTGCATTAGGCTGCCTGACGCGCAGCTGCCCTGGCTGGTACTTTTGCCTTCGGTTTGGATTCAAGCACAGAGTGGTACACCGAAAGAACATGTTCGGCATGTTTGAGAACCGACCTTGGCGCCGGGATATTCCACTGCATGCTTACAAGAACCGACGGTTGTTCGATGATAAATCGCATTTGAGCGGCCAGATCCCCGGCATCTCCTGCTTCGAAGAGAAGACCGTTATATCCGTGACCTATGATCTCAGGGATTCCACCAATCACTGGAGCAATCACGGGAACACCTGCCCCCAGGGATTCCATAACTGTCCTTGGGGCAGTCTCATGCCATATAGAAGGCGTCACGCAGACATCAAATTTTGAGAGTATGTGGTACAGCATCTCAGGCTTGTAGTAGCCAGCGAACTCGGTGGGCGGCAAGAAACGGTTGTCTTCACTTATGCGCCTGCGAAGAGTATCGGCGTATTCATCATCCATGATCGCCCCGTGCAGGACAATGCGAAACTTGTCCCTGAGGTCGTGTACCATCTCTGCCGCATCAAGGAGGAGATGCGGGGCCTTTCGGCGGGAAATAGCGCCAAGGTACCCGAAGGTTAACGGATATTCAGGCTTCTTGACCCTGTTCTTGCGTTGGATATGGAGTTGCTCAGCGCTCGAAGCGGCTGCGCCCAATGTCACTACTCTATCTGAATCAAGCCCGTTCTCAACAAACAGACGCCTCACGAAGTCAGACACGGCAATAACCTTGTCGGCTTTATTGAGCCACTCCATAAGATTCCGCAATCTGGCGACATACTCTAGGGACCTGTCCTCTAGTTTTCGAGCATCTCCGTTCGGAGGTATGCATTCGGCACACTTCTTTGCATCATCTGGACCCGGGCATATCCGCCCGTGCCGGTCGAGAAGATCGTGCCTTGGGCACAGGAACCAGTAATTATGGAGACTGACCACATGTGGAATATCCAGCATCTGAGCAACCTGGAGGAGAGAACCTGAAAGACCAATGAGATTGTGAAAGTGAACTATGTCTGGCTTTTCTTGGCTGAGCACCCAGCGGAAGACCGTTTCACTTTCCAAATTTTGAGTCTCGCGCAGTGGTTCGTGCAAATCCTCGAAATCTGCATGCCGGTTAGTCACTCCATATATACTGACTCCCTTATATTGGCGACGGAACACAGCAAAGTTGAGTCCTCCCTCGACTCTCATTAGACACGCTGCAAGGAGCACATTGGTATGACCCAGGATACTTAATTGGTCACACAAGTCCTGGACATAAGCAACCGGACCGACGCAGAGATTGTCAGGGGGATGGCCCCAGCCCACATGGAGGATTTTCATGCGTTTGCTCTCCTGCCATAAAAATAGGTTTGTTCCACAAAACCTGGCAAAATTACTAGGCATATTTTATTATCGGAACTCATTCGTGTCGGCTTTAGCCGCCCAAACCTTTCACACAGCCACCACAATAATCTGAGATGAGGTTCACTCCTTCAACAAACACAAGTATTTTTCAAATTGGTTTTGCAGGTGGCGAAGGATAATGCGTCAGAGGTGGAGAAGCATCGAATCTCAATCTTTCATGGTGCAATGCCTATTCTACAGTTCGAGCAAATCTGGTAACATAGCATCGCATTTGGTTATTAAGGAGGCGAGGACGTTGACAGCACCAATTTTTGCGCTGGTTTTAGGCATTGCGATTCTAGCATTGACGCCAGTAAATGGGCAGGAAGAAACTAAAGGCTTCATTGCAAAAACCTTGAATATTGACGGCAGGGAATTGAAATACGTGGTCTACGTGCCCACAGTTTACGAGAAGGGTAACCCAATCCCCGCAATAGTATTTCTAAACGGCAAAGGCGAGTGCGGAACAGACGGCTGGAGACAAGTTTTCCATTTCGGGTCGGCAATAATGCTCGATGCTAAAAAGTGGCCGTTCATTGTGATGTTCCCTCAAAAACAGTCACCCGAGACACAATGGGAAGATGAGAAAACCATGGTGATGGAAATCATCGAGAAGACTCGGAAAGAATACTCAATAGACGACTCACGAATATATCTTACCGGTCTCTCGCAGGGAGGACACGGCACCTGGGCGATTGCGGCAATGTACCCTGACCTGTTCGCAGCCATCGCACCTATCTGCGGCTACGGCGAGAAATGGATGGCAGAAAAGTTAGCAAAGATGCCAGTGTGGTGTTTCCATGGAGACGCTGACACGACCGTGCCAGTTGAACGTACGCTAGAAATGGAACGCTGGCTCAAAGAGGTAGGCAACACTCCCAAGGTTACCATTTACCCGGGCGTCGGACATAATTCATGGGACAAGGCTTATCGAGAGGAGAACCTCGCCGCCTGGTTTCTCGAACACCATAAATGAACCAATCTGTCGGAAGCAACGACTGAACGTTACAAGGAGGCACAAAGTGCGAATTGGCTTTGTTGATCATCACCTGAATAACTACCATGCAGACAAGTTTCTTTCACTTCTGCGTGGCCAGTTGAAAGACATGGGTGCCGAAGTCGTCATAGCATGGGAATCGAATCCGACCGGGGACGACTGGTGCCAAAAGAACAGCGTTCGAAGAGCTGAGAGCATTGCCGAAGTGTGCCAAGAATCAGACGCAGTCTTTATTCTTGCACCCGACAACATTGATGAACATTTGAAACTAGCCACAGAAGTCCTGCCTTATGGTAAACCCACTGCGATTGATAAGGCGCTCGCTTTCACGGTGGACGATGCAAAGAAAATTACTGACTTGGCCAGCATTCACGGCGTGCCGATAACCTCCAGTTCGGCGCTGGCATTCGCAGTGGAACTGGAAAACCTTCTCACAGAAGTGGACAGAACACCACAAGAAGTCTTTGTCACCGGCATGGGTGAGTGGAAGAATTACGGCTTGCACACGCTGGCAATGGCTCTGCGCGTGATGCGGCCAGGCACGAGGCGACTTGTCGACACCGGAACAGAATCTAGCAGAGTGGTCACGCTGGAGTACGGAGATGGGCGAAGAGCATTCGTGATTGTCCGTTCCTCTCAGAATATGTGGGAGTTGTTCCCGTGGACAGTGGGTATCCGACTCAGTGATGAGAAATACCTCCATGCCATCATCAAAGATTACGACGGTTTCTACGCAAACCTGATGCGCCGCATTGTTGAATTTTTCAGAACCGGGGTTCCTCCTTTCCCTAGCGAACTGGCAATGGAACTCGTTGCGGTTCTGGAAAATGCCGACAAATCACTGCAGTCTGGAGGGCAGTGGGTAGATCTCTAGAGTGAGACTTCTGCTAACACTGCAAATCCGATGATGCAACGCTGAAAAAGAGTTCAGATGGCGGTTCATTTACATCTGTTCTCTTACTTCGCCTCACCGACCGGGATGGCACATCTGGCAATACTTGCGTTCGTGACACCTAAAGCAAGGCGACCCCTCGGATAAACTCGCACCGTGCTGCTTGTGCTGGACAACAAATCCTGACGGGTGCGGCATAGGTATACCGCCGTGGCAATCGAGGCAGTATTTGTCCGAATGGCATGTGCTGCAATCGCGTTTCTCTTTCACCACCACCTTGCCATGTTCTTTCTGCCAAGATGTAGAATGAGAACTGGGCTTGGTAGTTTGGTGACAAGATCTGCAGTAAAGTTGCTGATGACACCTTTCACAGACCTTTGTCGCTTGCTTTGCGCCTGCATGAGCCAGTCTCCAATCCTCAGGATGAGGCATCGGCACGCCATGGCAAGCACTGCAAAACGCATTCGGATGACACATCTGGCAGGAAGTATGCGCCGCCTGCGACTCTTTCCCATGGCGCTTTAACCAGAGTGGTGTGTGGCTGCTTGGCTTTGAGACTTTGTGACACGCGAGGCAGTACTTCTCTTTATGGCAGTTCAGGCACTCCTCTCCGCTGATGGAACTTACCTTCGAGTGAGTGATCACCCACCGAGACGTACGATGTGAGTCGGGTAATTGAGCCTCGTGGCAGGCAACACAAGATTCCGGCATATGGCAAGATACACAATCACCTGGATTCGCCTTGCCCGAAGTCTTGTGACCTATAAGCCACTCTTCCTTGTGATACCGATATTTGCGATCTTTCTCAGGTCTGTAAATGCGCGGTTGTGCCGGCGGAGGTATCTCCTCCACAGGACGCGCCGTAGCCAGTGTTCTGTGCCATCTAGGTATTGATGTAATCCGCACTCCGGGCTTGCACGAAATAATGACCGTGCATGCGGTCACGAGCAATGCAAACAATGGCGGCAGATATTTCCAATGACTCAAAAATAAGCGTCTCAACCGGTGGCTCCGTCAATTATTTGAGGCGCATCTGCGGATGACGAGACATCTGGCGAAACCTCACCTTTTCCCGTACCCTTCTCCTCCTGGTTGTATGAGGACTCGTTCGTGTCCGCACCTTCCAGCATGCTACCCTGGGAAACATGCTTCTTTACAGTCTGGGACTCCTCGGCAATAATCCGTTGATACTCCAGCGGATGATCCCGCATCATCTCTTCTTCCGATATCTTGCCAGTCCACCATGTCATGCTCATCGGGAAACGGCTGGGATTGAAATGGACATTGTAAAAGTGCCAGATAAAAATGGCAAGCGTGGCAAGCAAAGCTTCGTCACTATGGGCTTCACGGGCAATATCCAACCACAACTTTGGTATGACTTGGAGGACATGCTCATGAAACCACAACATCAGCCCAGAGCATATCATTATGACCATGCCCCAGTAAACTGCCCAATAGTCAAACTTCTCTAAATAACTGAAGCGTCCGAACCGCGCTCTTTCCTTGGCAAATCCGAAAAAGTATAAGACATTCCGTCCTACGTCCCCAAAGTCCTTGAGAGTAGGGAGTAAGTCACGAAATAGGCTTCGCCCTTCGCGCGTTAAGACTACGTAAAACATGTGATAAACTCCAACGCCAATCAGTACGCCGGCTGCAACTCTGTGGATAATTCCACTCACAACAACCCCGCCAACAATTCGGAAGAAAAGTTGGGACACCGAAGTGTATGCGTACTTTTGTGGTAGTCCTGTGACGATAAGCACTAAGACACTACTAAACAGCGCCATGTGCTGAATACGAAGGGATAGAGATAGTCGCACAAATTCCCGTTGCCCAGATATTTCTTTCCCCTCCCGAATATGGTTCATCACGCACCTTCTCCTCTCTTGCGTTGGCATATCCGGTTTCTTACCCGTGCCCACAAATCGAGGATTATGTGTCCGATTAGCATTGCCATGGTACCAATCGTCAGCCACTTGAAACCACTTGCCGTGTAGTAAAGCGCTAGGCTATCCTCTCTTCTAGCAAGGACATGCACCTTGCCTTTTGCGTAATTCTCATTTGCTCCAAAATGACACTTGCCACACGTGTCTGGCAGATTCTTCCTGTTTACGGTGGACAGCGGGTTTTCGGGGGCAAGAATATCATGAGCCTGGTGACAACTCGTGCACGTCGCAACCGATGTGTCCCCATGCTCCAATGCAACGCCATGATAACTATGCCGGAACGTGATCACCGTATCCGAAGGTAAACCATACCTCTGCTGGAGCACAGGGTCCCCGTGACATTCCCCACACAAATCGGGCACGTTCACAGGATAGGTAGCAGAATCGGTAGACTTCCGCGATCGGATGTCATGTGTCCCATGGCAATCTGTGCAAGTGGGAGCATCCGTATATCCGGCACTGCGTCCTGACGCGTGCACGCTGGCAGAATAAAGTTGGAATTCCTCCCTATGGCATTTGCTACAGGCAAATATAATTTCCGTTGCGGCTACGTCATGCGCTCTATGGCAGTCAGTACATACAGCAGCCGGGAGTCTGCTGCCAGCCTGCACGCGTGCGTGAACACTTGCAAGGTACGGGCGGATCTCAGGACCGTCGCGATGGCAAATGGCACATGTGCTTTCGACATTGGAGCGATTCACAGGCGATCCTGGTTCCACTTTTTTTCTTACATAATGCGTACCGTGGCAGTCCTTGCATCGAGGCTGCTTCCCTACTGGTACGCCCGAGTGTACGCCATCTGGCGATAAACCAGGCATCACATGGCACCCGGCGCACTGAACAGTAGCCGCCTGCCGCTTGTGAACTAGCGGTTGGTTTGCCAAGTCCACATGGCAGTCAATGCATGCCATTGCGCCGTGGGCAGATGACGCGAACTTATCGGGGTCTACATAAAGGACGGGAGGTTGACTTTTCGCTGCTTTACCAAGAGTCGGCGCGGTGTGACACATCAAACATCTAGAGTTGTCTACCGCACCCAAAGCCATCAGACCTCTAGTATGGCAAAAGAGGATCGCCAAAAATGCAGTTAGTCCCCGTTTGAGCATTTATGTGATCTTCTGAAGTTCCAATAACGCCCAAAGTATAGCATGTGAAGCATACAAGCAGTCAAGTTGAGAATACTCCGCCTAACTGATATACTTCAGGCAAACCAAGCCAATGCAGGTGTTGTAATTGGTCTGCTTGAATATCATGTGGTGACCAGGCATCCAAAATGACAGCAGAAAAGGGGAAAGTCAAAGCAACCGCATTTTGGCTCATCATGCTTGCCGGCGCCGTGTTCGCAATTAACTTCGGACGGCAACTCAGCGGAGATGTATACTGGCATCTCAAGACAGGGCAATGGATCCTGACCCACCGCGCCTTTCCATTCCACGATCCCTTCTCTTATACCGCATCGCACACCTGGATTCTGCAGGAATGGGGCTTTCAGGTTCTTGCCTACATTATCTCGCAGTTTTCCCTCAATGCGCTGGCATGGCTGTCATTTCTAATTGTCTTGAGCGCGCTTTTCGTGTCCTTCGCCACTTGTCTGCTCCGAGCCTCGCGCCCTACCGCATTTGTAATAACTGTCTTATCTGCAGGCGTTTGTGCGGACATGGTGGACATAAGGGCACAGACGCTTGGCTTGTTGATGTTCGCCATTCTTGTATTCTTCGTCGAAAAGAGTTTAATTCATAGGAAAGGACTGCCGACATGGCTTCCCCTCCTATTTGTAGTATGGGCGAATTTCCACTCCAGTTTCACAGCCGGGCTCGTCCTTCTCAGCATCGAATGGGTCGTGAGTTTATCGGAGGCTTTCAGGCATGGAGACAAGCGCGAAAAATACGTTCGACCCCTTCGCGAGTTCGTACTAACGACTGCCTGCGCGCTGGCAGCGCTGATCAATCCAAACGGCTATCACTTGTATGAATTCCCACTGCGTACTGTCGGTCACGGCGGTATGACTTCTATGATTGCCGAGTGGGTGTCTCCCGATTTTCGGTCATTTGCAGGAGGGTCGCTAGCACTATTCCTCCTTGTGATTATCTGGGGTATGGCAAGAACAGCAGCAAAAGTAGATCTCCGTCACCTGGTCAGACTCACCATATTTATGTTGGCAGCGCTGATTGCACGCAGATTGGGGCCCTTCTTTGCACTGGCGTGTGCTCCAATAGTTGCCGAACTGATCTCCTGCCATGTTGACGCTGCTCTAAGGACAAAGAGTGCCAGCAGGGCAACTGCTCTTTGCGTGGGGGTCCTCATCCTCTGCGGAATTGTATTTCGTATATCGGACATGCAAGGCATGAGTGCGTTTGATTATATCACTACAACTGAGGTTTTCCCTGCCGCTGCCTGCGACTACATACTCCGTGAAAGGCCTCCCGGAGAAATGTTCAACGAATTGAACTATGGCAGTTATCTCATCTGGAGACTTTGGCCCAAGTACAAGGTCTTTGTTGACAACCGAAACGACATATTCTACGGAGGCGCTTTCGAAGAGTTTGTCCGTGTCGCCATGTCTGGAGGAAACTCAGCCTGGCGCGAAGTATTCGACCGTCGCAGGATAAATCTCGTCATAATGCCGCGCGAGTCTTTGCTCTCAGACGTACTGGAAGAAAGCAGCGAATGGCAGCTTTCCTTCTCTGACAATAAAGCAGTAGTATATACCCGTGTACGCCCGTTGCGCCCCTAAAGAGGCGTGAAACTTCTGCCAAAAATTTGTATGGTTTGTATAATTTCACTTGACAATAAGGGGCTTAGATGCTATAATATTGCCAGGCTTAGGATATTATGCTAGCAACCGCTTGAGGTGGGGTTTGCATTACTTAACTCAAGGGTATTAAGTTCATCAGGAGGTGAACACCAAGTGGGAAGAACTGTAGGAATAGATCTAGGAACCACCAACTCCGTCGTAGCAGTCATGGAGGCCGGTGAGCCGATCGTGATCCCAAATGCGGAAGGTTCGCGGCTCACTCCTTCCGTAGTGGCTTTCACAAAGACTGGAGAGCGATTAGTTGGTGCTCCTGCAAAGCGTCAGGCGATTTTGAATCCCGAGCGCACAATTACGTCCATAAAGCGCAAGATGGGCACGGATTACAAAATCACCATAGACAATAAGACATATACGCCTGAGGAGATCTCCGCGATGATTCTTCAGAAATTGAAGACTGACGCGGAAACATATCTCGGCGACAAAGTCACTGATGCCGTAATCACAGTGCCTGCGTACTTCAACGATGCCCAGCGCACTGCCACCAAGACGGCCGGCGAGATTGCGGGGCTCAATGTTTTGCGGATCATAAATGAGCCAACCGCGGCATCACTGGCTTACGGACTGGACAAGAAATCAAGCGAAACCATATTGGTTTACGACCTTGGTGGCGGTACGTTCGACGTCTCCATACTCGAGGTCGGCGAAGGTGTCTTTGAAGTCAAGGCTACGGCGGGCGATACCCAACTCGGTGGTGATGACTGGGACCAACGGATTGTGGACTACATTGCCGATGAGTTCAAGAAACAAGAAGGAATTGATCTCCGAACAGACCGACAGGCACTTCAGAGACTCCGCGAGGCAGCCGAGAAAGCAAAGATAGAACTCTCTACTGTCGTGCAGACAAGCATCAGCCTGCCGTTCATCACAGCAACACAAGAGGGTCCGAAGCACCTGGATATGACTCTCACGAGGGCAAAGTTCGAGGAATTGACGGCGGACTTGGCCGAGCGAACAATAGGTCCATTCAAGAGGGCACTATCAGACGCTGGGTTAACAGAGAAGGACATCCAGGAGATTATCCTGGTAGGTGGTGCGACAAGAATGCCGCACATCTATGAACTCGTGAAACGACTTGGAGGCGGCAAGGAGCCTCACAAGGGTGTCAACCCAGATGAAGTTGTGGCGATAGGTGCAGCGATCCAGGCGGGTGTTCTCAGCGGACAGGTAAAGGACGTTGTTCTTCTCGATGTCACGCCGCTTTCTCTTGGTATCGAGACATTAGGCGGAGTCTTCACGAAACTTATCGAGCGAAACACCACAATCCCAACGCGAAAGAGCGAAATCTTTACGACCGCCGTGGATGGACAAACCGACGTTGAGGTACACGTCCTGCAAGGCGAACGCGAGATGGCAAAAGATAATAAGACTCTGGGTCGGTTCCATTTGGTAGGCATACCACCGGCGCCCAGAGGCGTGCCACAGATTGAAGTGACATTCGACATTGACGCGAACGGCATCGTCAACGTCTCCGCCAAGGATTTGGCAACCGGTAAAGCGCAGAGCATCACTATCACAGGTTCAACCCGTCTCTCAAAGGACGAAATCGAGAGGATGGTTGCTGATGCTCAGAGATATGCCGAAGAAGACCGCAAAGCAAGGGAAAAGGCGGAGACCAGAAATCGAGCTGACAGTCTCGTCTACCAGACGGAAAAGTTGCTTTCTGATCTAGGTGACAAAGTACCTGCCGATCAGAAGGCAAACATCCAATCGGCAATATCAGAAGTAAAGGCTGCGCTCAATGCCGATGACATTGACCGAATCCGCCGTGCATGTGACGCTCTCCAACAGGCGTCATACAAACTATCGGAGATTATGTACCAACAGGCGTCTGCAGGCACAGGCACTCAGACAGGCACAAGCACTGGTTCCCAACAAGAACAACAGCCTGGTGATGAAGGCGTAATAGACGCTGAGTTCAAAGAGCAGTAAGAGAGGAAACTGTACGCCGAAAAGGCGTTGGGTAATTACACTGAGAAACGCTTGCGCAGGACAAAATCAGGTGCCACAGCACCTGAATGCCAAAGCATGATCAGCATGAGAGAAGCGGACTGCACCGAGACTAAATACTAAGACTGGAGGTGTATGGAATGAGCATGATGAGATGGGATCCCTTCCGAGAACTGGAAAGCCTTCGGGAGGACGTGAACAGGCTATTCCAAGAGACTCTAGGACGACCAGCCCGGGGAGCAACAGCAAACAGGGTCTGGTCACCAGCGGTCGACGTCATTGAAGACGAGGAGAAGTTCGTTCTTCGCGCTGAACTGCCTGGCATGCGCAAAGGTGACATTGATATCGAGATTCACGGCGACACCCTGACTATCAAGGGCGAGCGCAAGTTTGAAGCCGAAGAAAAGAAAGAAAACTACATTCGCGTAGAGCGTGCCTATGGCAAGTTCCAGCGCTCCTTCACGCTGAACGTACCAGTGAAGGCGAATGAGATCAAGGCTTCCTATAAGGACGGCATACTTGAGATCACCGTCCCGAAGGCCGAAGAGATCAAGCCTAAGAAGGTAGAGGTAGTCGTCGAATCGTAATTGCTGACCATCAGACAATGGGGAAGGACGCGGAAAAACTAGGTTGTCTGCGTCCTCCCCAGATATTCAGCGTGGACTCATATGCAATACAAGGACTACTACGCAATCCTGGGTGTAAGCAAAGACGCAACAGAAAAAGAGATTAAACAGGCTTATCGAAGGCTGGCACGAAAGTATCATCCCGACGTAAACCCGGGTAACAAAGAAGCCGAAGAAAAGTTCAAAGAAATCAGCGAAGCATACGAGGTACTGAGTGACAAGGAAAAGCGTGCCAAGTATGATGCCTTCGGAAGTCAGGCGCATTGGGGTACTTCCGCCGGCGCACCAGGTGGCTGGACAACTATTGACTCGCTGGGTGATTGGGACCTGGGCAGCGGACTTGGTGGATTCAGTGACTTCTTTGAGATGTTGTTTGGTCCCCGCGCAACCACTCGAACAAGACAAGCAGCCAGAGGTGCGGATGTCCAAGCGCCGATTGAAGTAACCCTCGAAGAAGCATTCGAGGGCGCAACAAAGAGTTTTTCTATCTCAGTTGAGCCAGGACAACCACCTCAGAGGTTCGAAGTCAAGATTCCAGCTGGCGTGAAGGACGGATCGAAGATAAGACTCGCCGGGAAGGGCGCCTCAAGCCCGACGGGTCAACGTGGAGATCTATATCTTATCGTACGCATGCGCCCGCATCCACAGTTTGAACGTAGAGGCGATGACTTGTATGAAGACGTAAGCATTCCTTTCCACACGGCGGCTCTGGGTGGGGAGGTTGAAGTGCCGACTCTCAAGGGTCGGATTACCATGAAAATCCCGCCTGGCACGCAGGGCGGGCAAGTATTTCGCCTAGCCGGACAAGGAATGCCACGCCTAAACAAGCAAGGAAGAGGCGACCTATATGTGCGCGTACAAATCTCAGTGCCAAAAAACCTGACAGAGCGTCAAAAGGCGCTAATTAAAGAACTGGCAACTTCAGGGGCGTAACGGTTTGACATTGAAGTTCATCTCAATCTTGCTTCGACGGCTTGTTCGAAGCCGAAAAGAACTTGTTGATCTGAAAGGAAGTGAGATGACATGGCGCAGAAAGACGAGAACGAACCTGTGTACATGATCGGTGTTGCCGCGAAACTCTGTGAAATGCACCCGCAGACCCTGCGGATGTATGAACGCCTCGGGCTCATAAAACCACAGCGTTCAGGGCGGAAGAACCGCATGTATTCAGATAGGGATATCGAGCGTCTGCGCCAGATACAACGCCTCACGCATGACCTAGGCGTTAATCTCGCCGGCGTCGAGGTCATATTCAGTCTGCTTGAGCAGATGGAAAACATGCGAAAACGCATGGAGGAAGAAGTAAATCGAATACGGCGCGAGATGGAGGAACGGATTCGCGAACTCGAAAGCAATGGTTAGATAAAATTTATTTTCATTCTTGCAAAATTGTGTTATACTGAATTTTGAAGGCGCGTCAGACGCCTGCATCACGGCAAGCGTTTCAAGTAACAACTTCGCAGGCGAAGGAGCAACAAAGCCCCCACCTCCAAGTTGCACAGAACGCTTCGCAGAAAAAAGGGGGTATAGGGATGGCAACCGGTAAGGTAAAGTGGTTCAGTGAGACCAAAGGCTATGGCTTCATAGCCATGGATGACGGAAACGACATCTTTGTCCACTATTCCGGCATCCAGGGAACAGGTCGTAGGAACCTCTACGAAGGTCAAGAAGTTCAGTTTGACATCGTACAGGGACCCAAAGGACCGCAGGCAGCAAACGTGCAGGCTCTCTGAAAACCAAACCGAACCCAATTTGCAACCTCCGTACGGAAGGTGCGGGGGTTTTTCTTTTTGGCTTGTGCTTGGATTGCAAAGCTTACCCTGCATTTGTAGCCCAAAGACTACGCCGGTCCCCAATCGAGCATAGCAACTCTCTTGGACAACCTCCGGAGAATGCACCTACCGTCATCCAACCTTTTGGCACGTGCGACGCACAACTCATGATCTACAGGCCTCGGAGGGGAGGAACACTGCGTCTTCCTATCGAACATTTTGCCTTGGTTCATCTCAGTTTTTCCAGGCTGGAGGGTGCTAGATGGATTATTTCTTTACCGAGGAACAAAACATGATGCGGGAGGTCGCGCGGGAAATCGCTGAAAAGCGCATCCGACCTGTAGCCGCTGAATTTGACGAATCAGGCGAATTCCCATGGGAAATCACAAAGGCAATTGCTGAAGCCGACTTGTTCCGCGTATTCATTCCCGAGGAGTACGAAGGAATGGATCTCGGGACGCCGATTACCAATATGTGCATCGTGACCGAAGAATTGTCAAAGGCGTGCGGTGGGATCGCCCTGGGTTTCGCCGCAACGGGACTTGGGACAATGCCGATTCTTATAGCAGGTAACGAAGAGCAGAAGGCAAAATACCTACCTAGAATTGCGTCCGGCACACTCGCTGCTTTTGCCCTGACTGAAGCCAACGCAGGGTCAGATGCTTCAGCAGTAGCGACCAAGGCGGTCGCTGACGGCGATCACTACGTTCTTAACGGTACAAAACAATGGATCACCAATGGTGGTGAAGCAGAGATATACACCGTCTTCTGCGTCACAGACCCAACAAGGGGTCCTCGGGGCGTGTCTGCAATTGTGGTAGAAAAAGGCACACCAGGCTTTACATTCGGCAAGAAAGAAAACAAAATGGGCATTCGTGCATCGGCAACGAGAGAACTCGTATTCCAGGATTGCCGTGTCCCGAAAGAGAACCTGCTTGGCAAGGAAGGCATGGGCTTTTTCATCGCAATGAAGACTTTCGACATGTCCCGCCCTGGCGTTGCATCCCAGGCACTTGGAATCGCCCAAGGCGCCTTGGACTTAGCCGTGAAATATTCCCGCGAAAGGCGCCAATTTGGACAGCCAATTTCGGCATTCCAGGGTCTTCGTTGGATGTTGGCAGACATGGCAATGAAGATCGAGGCAGCCAGGGCATTGATATATGCGGTTGCGAAGTGGATAGACCAAGCAAAGCCGAAGAAAGCGGCAATGTATTCTGCAATGGCAAAGTGCTTCGCATCCGATGTGGCTATGGAAGTAACCACAAATGCGCTCCAGGTCTTTGGCGGCTATGGGTACATGAAAGAATATCCCATCGAAAAATACATGAGGGACGCGAAAATAACCCAGATATACGAGGGCACAAACCAGATTCAAAGGGAGGAGATCTCCAAAGGACTGATTGCAGCGGCAGCATCAGGTGAATAGAGACGAAATATCTCCATATAACCCATAAGTCGGCGAAGAAAGTACCCGGCTACTTGCGTAGCGTCGGTTCAGACTGAGAAGCGAACTTCCTTCTGGTCTTCGCCGACATGTCTCACCGTGGCTTCAGAGTTTGGTAAGTCTGGCAGACCTATGTACTGTCGCGTGCTGGTTTCGGCTTCTCTATTCCACTGCCAACAAGATTCGAGAAGCCGCACCAGCCGAACTCAGCCTTGCATCCCTCGGTCATTAGTCCAAACTTTCCTCCGCCGTGCGCAACTTGCGCATCAAACTTGCGCATATCATCAAGGTACACCTGGACACGGCTTCCCTCTTTCTCTATCCTGAGCACGTGCCAGACAAACGGGTTCAGCCATTTAGGTAAAAACGTACTCGGCGACGCTGCCTTTATAGGGTTGGTTGAACTGATTATCAGAGCCCGTGCGCTCACATCTATCTGAACAAGGAGACAGCCCTGATTATCGTCGCATAGCCAGACTCCGCAGGCATGTGTGGAAGCATCCCCTTCCGTGTCCAGCACGCGTATATTGAATTCGGCAACGAAGGATGGACCCGTCTCGCAGGCAGACGCAATGGCACCATACTTACCGCCAGAACTCAGGATGACTCCCTCTCCCTTGACGATGTTGTAGCGTCCACCAATATGTACCCATTCGTCCGTCAGAGCACTGTCTGACCAGTCCTCCTGCCAATCAGGAAGACTAGGATCCCGTTGTTCATTCCATGTCGGTGCTTCTGTCCATAGGTCTTTAGTCGCTGGGTCAATGTACAAACGGTCTAGGCATAATCTGCGCTCCCAACTTCCTTGTTTTCGACAGTGATAGACATTCCACAAAGACTTCAAATCCGGACCGAGAACCATCGAGTTGCAACCTGTTGCCACCCAGGGACCAGTGAGTTGGGCAATCAGGGGCTTGTCGTCCTGAGGTCTGATCGCCCGGATAGTCCGACCTTTTGCGGCGCGAATCTGATAGTTATCCTCCTGCCAGTTGTTCCCACAGTATGTGAGATAGTAAATACCATTCCTCTTGAATAGAGAGGGACCTTCAGTCCACCAATTGCCCGGGTTCACACTAAATTGGCACGCAGGAAGTCTCTGATTACGTCCATCTGCCTTTGTTGGAGAGGAACAAGTGCGCCACTGAACGGCGTTACCTGCCCACCCTGCGTAAAATACATACAATTGACCATCATCGTCCAGAAAAGGCACAGCATCTAGGGTATTTACATCCAGAAAGTCTGGATTCACACATTTGAATGGCCCCCATGGCTTGTCCGCCTCGAAGACCTTATGCTTCTGGTCAACACCACAAACATAAAGGTAGAACATGCCATTGAAATACAAAGGTGTCGGGCTCCACGCCATGTGGTTTGCAAATACTGGCTCATCACCAGTACAGTATCCTTTGAAGTTCCAGTTCACAAGATCTGCAGACTCCCAGCATCTGATCCCAGGCTCGCCAGTCTTTGTCGAATAAAGGTAGTATTTGCCCATCCACCGCAATAGTCCCGGATCCGCTATCCCCGGACCTTCGGCTTCCTTGGGCAGTGTCAGTGGATTGCGGTATGCACCCGCGCTGGATATTGCCATCAATATCAAAACCAAGATCCTAAACATCCGCTGGCACAGTCTATTCAATCTTAACCTCCACAAGGCTTCCTGCTCCAACATGGCGCGTTATTGTCTGCCCTTTCCAGGTCCTCTCTACGTCCTTTGGCTCTTCGCTTGTGTTGTAAAGAAGAAGTATGTCGTTAAAGACAGCAGTCCATACGCCATCTTCCTTGCCATCTACTTCGGCAGCACCTCTCAGACCTGGTTTCATCTTCTCAGGATGATAAATTGCGGCATACACCAGGTCTCTTAACCCTTCATCCCCTGGCTTTGGTTCGCTACGGCGCCACACTACCAACCCCTTGCCGAGCGTTCTAAATTGGTCATGTGCAGACCCAAAAAGATATATCCCCAGGTCAGATCGTCCTTCTACATCCATTGGCGGCTCTGGCACGCTGGCGACTAGGATACCACCCGCGTGAACCCACTCGATGATCCTTTCTAGCACTTCTCTCTCGACAACCGGCCCCATCAACCAGACCAAAACGCGAGTATTGCTCTTCTTCAGATAGCCATCTTTGATAAGCAACTCGTCAGCCACCTCAAAGTCTGTGATGTCTCTCAACCAATCCGCTGTATGAATAGCAGGCCAAATGTCGCCATTCAGCCAATACCACGTTGTCGGGCAATATATGGCGACGTCAGTAATCGAAGGTTGTCCACGGTATAGGTGTATCCACTTGATAGCGTCGGCCATGTGCTTGTCCAACTCGTAACTGAACATTTCGGTTGCTCCATTGCATGCGTCCATGAATACCCGCCGCAGGAACGAGCGCCTATCCAGACCACCTGCAGGTTCTGTGCTGAAGGGCACGCCGTAGAAACGATACGCAGTACCATACCATCTATCTCCAAAAGGTTTCCCGTGACAATCAGCTGGCTGAAGCCTGACTTTATGTTTCGTGTCACCCAACTTAAGGTTACCTACGGACCTGGCGTACCCTGGGCAATAGGTCCCCCATGCAATCGGATTCACCCCGCCTGCAGAGCCACCTGGCTTCATCTTGAGTCTCTCAACCGGGAAATATTTACTGGCAACTCTTGTCACCTCAACCGCAAAATCAATGATTGACTGGTGATACCACTGGACAAAATCAAGCCAGCGGCGTCGAGCCTTCGGGTCCACACGTTCTTCCGCTCTCAGTATCTTTCCATCCTTAATTTCCGCTGGAAAACCTACCTCATTCCATGCTTCAAACTTTGTGCCCCACGAATGGTTGAGCCTGTCGAGCCTTTTGTACCGCTTCTTGCAACTGGCTTGGAATGCCTTTAGAGCATAAGGATCTCCGCACCAGTATCCTTCGTGGCAATGACCGATATTGAGCCAATCAAATACCGGAAGTGGATAATTGCCCTCACCGAAAGGTCCCACAAGCCCGACATAGGTGCGACCGATCAACAGCCCCAGTGCGTGGTGCATTTGGCGGTAAAATCGCTCAAACCAGTCGAGGGTGGCGGGATCCCAGATGGAGAGCGTATAGGTCTGCTCACCGTGTTCAAGGCACTTCATCATCGTGAAGTGATCCGGCGTACCAGGTTCATGTGGCAATTTACCCTGACGCATCCAGAGAGGAGGATTATGAATCCACAAGTAAGGGTCGTACTCAAGCCCTCCTGCCCGCTGTTTCTCCGCCACTTCGAGTTGGCGGCTCCAATCCCACTTGCCGGGCTCTCGTTCCACTGCGCCCCATGCGACATAGTCTTCGTATGCTTTGACCCCCAGTGCATGGTACGCCGCCCAATTTTCCGCTGGAGGCACAGGTTCGCCCGAGAAAGCCGGGTCGGGATACGCTCCAATTGGTGAATGCTGTATCCAAAGCACACTAAAGTTCCCAGTCACTATCGGCAGGTCGTGCCCATCACATGACACGGCTGCAAGCGCGATTGCGAATGGGACTAAGAGAAAGGCTGCGTTTGTCATTCTGCATTATCCCTTTGGAAATGTTTGCTATGGTGACATCTTTTACCTTGATATTTGTGCTTTACACGCACCCTAGCATTCTCATATGATACAGATTGACCATGGAGGAATCAATGCGCGACAAGAAAGGGGTGACAGTAAGCAGGCGGGCAATCATACTAGCGCTCATACTCGCAGTCATCAATGACTATTGGCTTGTTCAACTCGAAGTGGTCCGTTACTCGTACCCCACCTACGCCGCACCCTTCTACAATTGTATATTCACACTCCTTGTTCTCACGGCCATCAACATTGTACTCAGAAGACGATACCCGCGCCTGGCTCTGACACGGGTCGAACTACTAACCATCTACGCAATGGTCTCCATCACAAGCGGTGTGTGTTCCCACACCATGATGGCGATACTTGTCTCATCTATGGGATATGCATACTACTTCCAGACCCCTGAGAACAAATGGGGCGAGTTGTTTGTGCAACGCTTACCAAAATGGCTCACAGTGAGTGATGCTCAAAGTTTGAAAAACTTCTACGTAGGCAATTCCACGCTGTACGACCCTACAAACTTTAAACCCTGGCTAGTACCAATATTCTGGTGGTCCGTATTTACAGCGGTTCTTATATTGATGATGCTATGCATAAACAGCATACTCCGCAGGCATTGGATCGAATCAGAAAGACTGACCTTCCCTATCATCCAACTCCCTCTCGAAATGACTGATGAATCCGGCTCCTTATTTAGAAACCGACATATGTGGCTGGGTTTTGCGATCTCGGGCGCAATCACATTGTTAGCAGGGCTGAATTATCTTTACCCATCAATTCCCTGCATACGCATCGTCCGTCGGGATATCGGCAAGTATATAACGCAGCCGCCATGGAATGCTATGGGATATATTCCGATGGGCTTCTATTTCTGGGCGATCGGATTGGCATTCATAATGCCTCTCGAACTTTCCTTCTCGTGCTGGTTTTTCTATTGGCTGTGCAAGTTAGAACTTGTTGCCAGCAGGTCACTTGGGTTGATGGATCTTTCGGTGCCGTGGGGCGGATTCGACCGTGCTTATCCTTTCTTGAATAGCCAGGCATACGGCGCATATTTAGGCTTTTTCGCCATGAGCATGTGGGCTGGGCGACATTATCTCAAGCGCATTTTCCGCACGGCTTTTTCTCGTTCGGCAGGAGAAGATGACTCACAAGAAGCAATCGGCTACCGTGCAGCAATCCTCGGTGTGATCGGCGGGGTTACCTTTCTTTGCATATTTGCCTACAGAATAGGAATGAGCCTCTGGGTATGTGTCGTCTTTTTTGTCTTATACTTCACCTTTGCAGTGATAAGTAGCCGCATCCGATCAGAACTTGGTTTCCCTGTCCCCGATATGTACCCGATGGGGCCACAGTACCTGCTTGTGACTGCTGCAGGCACACAGAATCTGGAGCCTCAGACATTGGTGGGCTTTTCAGTATTCACTTGGTTCAATAAGTCGTACGCCAGTCATCCTTCGCCGCATCAGATGGAGGCTTTCAAACTAGCAGAGCGCTCAAATCTTCCGGCGCGCCAGATCTTTCGTGCTTTGATGATCGCAGGAATACTGGCACTGCCACTCGGATTCTGGATGTTACTCCACATGTACTTTCAGAATGGTGCCGCTACTGCAAACGTCGAGATGTACGCACTCCGGCACGGTTGGGAAACGTGGAACCAACTTTCCGGGTGGTTACAGCAGCCTACGCCTCCGAATGGCGTGTCCATGTGTTTTGTCGGGGTCGGATTTGCACTCTCTATGGTACTTGGATGGATGAGAATGCGTTTTCTTAGTTTTCCGTTTCATCCCCTCGCCTATGCACTGGCTCCGTCATGGGGAGTCGCCCAACTGTGGATGCCTCTTTTAATCGGAAGCACGGCTAAATTCCTGACACTGCGCTTTGGCGGACTGAAAGCCTATCGGATAACTTTGCCATTCTTCTTCGGATTGATTCTTGGCGAACTTACAGTTGGCAGCCTATGGACTATCATAGGCATAGTTCTAGGGATCCCAACCTACGATTTTTGGCCAGGAAAGTACGGATAACGACGCACGACATCTAGGATAAGGGAATTTGAGGGTTTATGAAGTTTACAGTTCGGTTTCTCTACCTACGCCGATGACGTGAAGACAAAATCTTCTGCGCCTCACGGTACTTAACAACCGTTCTCCGTGCGACATTGTACCCGCGCTCCCTGAGCATTTTCGCAAGTTCCGCGTCACTGAGGGGATGTGCTGGGTCTTCATTCGCAATCAACTGTGTGATCATGTCAACGACAGAATGAGATGACTGGAAGAAGAAGTCGAACGGGAGCACTTCTTGCGTGGGGATTTGAATGTACTTGTTAGCAGTAGCACGGCTGACTGTTGACTCATGTACCCCTATCTTCTCTGCCACCATGACTTTGGTGAGCGGGCGCAAAAACAACCGAGAACCCGTTTCCATGAACCCCTGCTGATGCTCTACAATGCATTTCGTAATGTTGCGCAAGGTTTTACGTCTCTGATTCAGGTTCTTGATGAAAAGGTCCGCACGTTCAACGTAATCCACGATATGCTTCTGCTCTTCGCTCGAATACCTCTTGCCCCTTGAATTCTTGATTTCATTGTAAATCTGCCGGTAATAGGGGTTCACATTGAGCGAGATATGTTCGTTGAAAACAACATCAATTTCATAGCCAACTTGCGTTCGGCGCACTATCACGTCAGGTCGAACAGAGACTTTATTGTCCCTTGGCTTGTAATCATGAGGTGCCACGAACCCGCCTGCCGGGTGGGGATTCAATTTTGTCTGAATAAATGCCATTGCCTCTCTCACAAGTTCCGGCTTAGTTCTTAACTTGCGAGCGATACGCGTAACCCTATGACCAATCATCTCCTCCCAGCAATCGCGGACTATCCGTTCGGCTAGGGCGTGACCCTTTCCCTGGTCTGCGAGGTAACGCAATTGAATTAGCATACATTCCCGTAAGTTCCTTGCGGCAATCCCCGGAGGCTCAAGAGTTTGAATTACGGCGAGTGCCTCAGCCATCTCTTCCTCAGTGGCATCCAATTCGAGTGTCAACTCCAGAAAGTCTGCCTCAAAGTAACCCCTATCGTTGACATAATTTACCAGGTAGTCGGCGACCTCCAATGTTCTACCAGTCACAACTGACCGGAGTTGCTCGCGTAGGTACTCGTGTAATGACACCTCTGCCTGGAGACTGCCTATCGGGTCGTTGTCATCGTCGGGGTCGTAGGATATGAAGTCGAACGCAGTATCAACCTCATAGATGCTTATATCGGGTTCATCCGCAGCCTCAACCTGCTTCTGGTAGTAGCAATCCTTGCACATGATCGGCGAGAGTTCGCACGTGGAGCAAGGTTCCTCGTCCTCCATCTCAAGCGCAGGGTTTTCTGCAATCTCCTGTTCGATTGCCTCCTGCAACTCCAAACTTGAAAGTTGGAGAAGCGTGTTTGCCTGGATAATCTTCGGATCTATCCGCTGCTGTTGTATTTGAGATTGGTCTTGAGTCGGCAACTATCCAACCTCCATCGCCATCATGACCAAGAACTTGATTGCGACAAGCGCATAATCTAAGCCTGCGGCAGAAGACGAGGCAATCTCTAGATAGAATCAGGACGGCGACCAAGATTCTTCTGGGCAAGTGTCGCACAGCCCTCGTCTTTGTATAATTTTCGGCAGAGGGCTACAACTCCTGAAGAATCCACCGTTGGAGAATTGGCAATGGAAGGCACTGACGCTGTCTGGGCTAACTTCCTCAGCGATGCCTTTACGCTTGCCCACCTGCTCCAGCACCGCCATCCCGATTATTTGAAAAAAGTATAGCCAATTCCTTGCGATTTGTCAAATTTTCACCACACAGGATGGCATGACATAACCTTATTGTCAAGACTGGCGTCGCTGGAACCACAGATGTGTCCGCCTGGGCACAAGATATAATACCCTTCGGTGAACGACGACGCGTGCCCAAAAGTAGGCTTGCCAGTTAATGATATTTTGGTGTTTCCCCACTCGACTTGCGCGTTTGGGTCCCTAGTTTTGAAACGGAGGAGCGCTTGGCTTATATTGACACACCCTGCGCCGGAGAATATTATGACAACAGCCTGTTACCACGCATTGTCTCGTGCCTACTTGCCGTCTGGCAGCAAGTCACACAGCATATACCGAATACGATGAGGGCAGCAGTACTCGAAGAATTCAATCAACCACTAGTAATCCGTGAGGTCAAACCACCGCCCCTTGGGCGCGGAATGGTACTTGTGAGAATGCTTGCCGCAGGGGTCTGCGGTTCAGATATCCACATGTGGCATGGTGAAGACCCACGCATCCCACTGCCCACAATTTTGGGACACGAGGGAGTGGGAGAAGTTGTAGAGGTCGGACTTGAACCTCCCAAGTCTATCTCTGGAAGGACACTCCAACCAGGCGACCGAATAATTTGGGAACGCAGTGTCACATGCGGGCAATGTCTCTATTGCGCCGTTCTGCAGCAGCCAAATCTATGCAGAAGCCGATGGGCTTATGGCATTGGAAGGTCATCGTCGGAGCCTCCATACCTTGTTGGTTGCTACGCAGATCACATTATATTAATGCCCGGCACGACTACGATTCACCTAGATGAACTTCCACTTTCCGATGCAAATTATGCTTTATTAGCCGGCGCATCTTGCTCCGGAGCAACGGCAGCACATGCGATAGAACTCGCCGACATCCATCCCGGTGACGCGGTTGTAGTCCAGGGGTCTGGTCCATTAGGATTGTTTCTCGTTGCACTTGCCGCATCATCGGGCGCCTCGCCGATAATAGTCATCGGCGGTAATCCTAAGAGCCTGTCCCTGGCGCTAAAGTTAGGCGCTGACCTTGTCCTAAGTCACCGAAATACATCCTCAGAACAACGTTTAGAAGCAATAAGAGGAATTGCTAAACATGGCGTAGACGTCGTGCTAGAATCGTCGGGCAAATCTGCGTCGGTGAAAGAAGGCGTTGAAGCCCTGCGACCTGGTGGCTCATTCATTTCCACAGGATTTGCTGTGCCAGGAGAATCAGTTACACTTGACTGCTACCAGGTCGTTCGCAAGCATCTTCGCCTGCAGGGCGTATGGACAAGTCATACACGCCACCTTCGCCAGGCGCTGGCTCTTGTCTCCCAAAACTCACCCCCGCTTAGAGAAATGATCACTCATACATTCTCTCTTGAGCAGGCTAACGAGGCACTCAAATCTATGGAGCGCCGCGAAGCCATCAAGTCCGCGATTGTCATGCAGGATTGACCCTAGGTAAAAGCGCCTATTCGCTAGCCGTTGGTAGATTGTATTTAGCAAAGTACAGTAGCGGGGAAAACCTTGCAGGCATTGCTCCCCACCGCAGGCGCTCGGAACGCCCACGGTGGGGATAATCGCACTCTACGCCCAAAATGCCTCCGTTGGTGCTTGAGAAATGACCGCTTGCTTCAGAAACGCAACTGCCTTCTCGAAGCCCTCGTTCTGAGACATCAGGCTGTCTTCATGTTCGATTGATATCACCCAGTCGTAACCCACCATCCTGAGCGTACTGATTATGTCCTTCCATACATCCGCATCATGCCCGTAGCCGATAGTTCGGAATATCCAGGAGCGATTGATTTCGTCGGTGTAATTCTTGGTATCCAAGACGCCGTTGACCTTCGCATTCCAGTCATAGATTCGACAGTCTTTTCCGTGGACATGGTAGATCGCATCACCGAGGATGCGAATCGCCGCCACAGGGTCAATACCCTGCCAAAACAGATGGCTCGGGTCAAAGTTGCAGCCAAGCGTATCCCCGCAGGCATTACGAAGTTTGAGTAATGTTTCAGGGTTGTACACGACAAAGCCCGGATGCATTTCAAAGCAGATCTTGACCTTGTGCTGCTTGGCAAACTTCGACTCTTCCTTCCAATACGGTATCACCACTTCCTCCCACTGCCACTTGAGAGTCTCGCTAAAGTCGGGAGGCCAAGGACACGTAACCCAGTTGGGTCTTTTTGATGTAGGTGAATCACCCGGGCAACCGGAGAAATTGATCACTCGTTCGACTCCCAACTTTTGTGCAAGTTCCACCGTCTTGCGATGGACCTCATGGTTTGCTTGTGCGAACTTCTTGTTTGGATGCAAGGGATTCCCATGACACGAGAGTGCGCTGATGACAAGTCCGCGCGATTCGACCGCGTTTAAAAGCCTCTTTCGCGCTGTTGCACTTTCCAGCAACTTGTCTGGGTCGCAGTGGGCGTTCGGCGGATAGTTCCCTGTCCCGAGTTCCACCGCCTCAACTCCAACTTCCTTGAAATAGTCAAGTGCCGCTTCGAAGGGCATACCGCTGAATGCAACTGTGAACACACCAATTTTCATCTCGTACCTCCTATTTTAGCCTGACTTCTTTTCCGGTCTCCGCCGACCTATAAATGGCATCTAGAATGCGGATCGCCTCAAGTCCGTCTTCACCCGTTGAAATACACTTCGTTCCTTTCACTAGGCAATCCACGAAATGCCTTATTTCCATTTCGTGTCCTGACACATGCGGGAAGTTTGGCGTTATGTCAACTTCCGCTCCATTTATGTCTGTGTAGATGCAAAAAGGATCGATATCGGCACCTCCCTTAGTTCCCATGAGGCTCGCATAATACCGGTCTGCCTTGATGTGCGACGCCCAACTCGCCTCGAGCATGATGGTGGCTCCCGTTTCCAGGCGAATGAAACCGACCCCCATGTCTTCCACGTCGAATGTCCCGCTCTCCTCGGCACATCCCCACGTGCCACGTCCGAGTCCAAAAGGGCCGAATTTAGCATAGGTGGCTCCGCTCACACTTGTTGCCTTCGGGCTGCCCATCAACCAGAGAGTCATGTCCAGCACATGGACTCCTATATCCAGGAGAGGTCCACCGCCAGCCTTAGACTTCTGCGTAAACCAACTCCCGAAGCCTGGGATTCCTTTGCGCCGTATCCACCCGCACTTCGCGAAGTATATCTCCCCAAGGTCGCCCTTTTCGATAAACCTCTTCAAGGTTTGAGTGTCGCCGCGAAAACGGTTGTTGAAGGCGGTCATAAGGAGTTTGCCTGTCTCCATTGCTGTCTTGACCATCGCTTCGCCCTCTTTTGGCGTAGTAGCAAGCGGTTTCTCACATATCACATGCTTGCCAGCACGGAGGCAGTCAATTGTAACTCTTGCGTGCAGGTAATTCGGAGTGCACACGCTCACCGCATCGAGATCCTTCAACCTCAGCATTTCCCTGTAATCAGTGAACGTAAATTGAACTCCATACTGTGCGGCAACGCGATTCACCTTTTCTTCAACAGGATCGCAAATAGCCAGAATTTCCACTTCTGGACATTTGGAATAGCCTTGCGCATGAAGGCTACCGATCCCGAGCCCAACAATTCCAACTTTCAACTTGCTGTTCCTCGACTTTGCCATACCACTCTCCTAAGCCAAAACCTACTTGAAAACTTACCGATCAAGGGCAATTTTAGCACATGGTAATTTTGGTGTCGAGGGGCGAGAGGGAGCGTAAGTTATCCTTATCACGAATGATTACAGGTGACCCGTCTGAAAAACTTGTAGACAGTCTGCACAACAATTGTTGATGCAACAGCGAAGATTCCCTGCATTAGAATATTCGGTCGCCAGCCAGAAACACAAAGTTTGGCAACCCCGTCGTATATCGCTACCTGCATCAACAGAGTAAATAGAACGGCCGTTGACTGGGCTACAGTAAAGACATTATCTCCGTGAAGAGCCGTAACCGCTTCTCGAAATGTACTGGGACGAAACATCTGACTAATAAGGGGCATGACCAAAGCCGAAACCGGAACAATGAGAAGTATAGCCATGTCTGCCGCGACCTTTGCATTGTTGGAACCCAACGCCAACACGATTCCAAGAGAAAGAACCGGAAGAAGCACGACAGTCCCAAGCAATGCTAGGTTCTTGACGATTAGCCTGATCTCGCGCATGAACAGAACAATAGTTGCTTCCATATCAATTGCCAGGGTCTCGCTTCGATGCCGACTGTTCACGGACGAGTCCTTCCAACACAGAATCGAGCGATTGAGTGCGGATGTGGACTGCGCTGATTTCGTCTCCCAGTTGGCGCACTATATCAGAAGGTCGGGTGTCTGGCCCCATTTGCACAATCAAAGTTCCCTCATGTTCCTGCGCGACGATGCCGCTCCCCCTCGCACGAGCACTGAGTCTCTTCGTGTCGAGAGGTTTTATTGCGACCACGTCATTGCCCGACGCACCCCTGATCTGGGCAAGCGTACCACAAGCAAGCAGGCGACCCTCATGGAGTATTCCTATTCGGTCGCACATCTCTGCGTCTTCGGTCCGCGATGTCGCCACAATAAAAGCATGCTTCTCCACCGAACGCCGGAGCATGATATGCTCCCACAGTCGTTCCCGCAACCGAGAGTCTAGCCCCGCCATCGGTTCGTCCGCAAGGATTACGCCTGATGGAGAAAGAAGTGCGCGCGCTGCTTCCAGTCTCTTCAGCATCCCGTATGAAAACGTCCCTACCCGGTGTTCACGAACCCCGTCTAGGTCCACAAGGTTCAGCATCTCACGAATCACAGAATACCGCTTGCGTCTTGGAATGCCGAACAGAGTTGCCCAAAGCCACAGGGAGTCAAATGCCGAAAACTCACGGTCCAATGCAGGTTCGGCAAACCATACGCTTGGTCGGGTATGGATTGTGACCGCGCCGTGATCAGGTTTGATAATGCCGCCGAGGACCCGAATGAGCGTTGTCTTGCCCGATCCAGAGAGCCCGAATATGCCGAGCACCTCTCCTTCGTATAATGAGAGGGTCACACTATCGAGAGCGACTTGGTTTCCAAATCGCTTTGACAGGTTCTCTGCCCTGATTCTCTCTGTCACTATTTGCCTCTACTCAAGGACTAAGAGATTATAACACGCTCCGCTCCATGGGGTAAGACCTCCCCTCTGGGAATCATGCGCCTTCTCATGTCCACTAATGGCATGTCATCAGAACGACTTGCTCTCTCGTATGCCTTGGTATGCCTTTCGGCAAAGCAAGTTCCTTCGGCGTAGTGGTGCGCTCAGGCGTGCACACCCGCCTGAGCGTCTTCGTGCCTCAGACAACATGCACTACTAAGGATCTGCAAAGCAAGAGGAACCTAAAGCCTTACGTCCACTATGGCGCTTACACCGACACCGCTCACCCGCTTGAGGTCCTTCACCACGTCCTTGGACTCGACGGGGATGAGAACCTTGATGCGGAAAGTGCGACCTTGGAAGCCCGTTTCGAGTTGCGCAACAGCCTTGACCTTCTCAACAAGGTGCGCTGGTCCGCTCACCTGAGCCGCGCCTGCGTAGCCGCCCTGACCGACACTGATGATGGGCACAACGTTGGTTCTGTCCTCAGTGCCTACTCCTTTGTTCATAGTGAGTTTGTTTATGGTCTTGTTGATTTCTTCGCCAAACCGGTCAACCAAGATCACGATTCCTGCACCTTTCAGCACGCTGCCGAAGTCCGCGCCACGCACACTCACAGACCCAATGATTCCTGCAAGAAGCAGCCCGACTAGAATTACGATGGATACTCTCTTCCTGACCTTCATGTTTTACTCCTTTCTGAGAATATTCTACACCTTCTTATACGAGCCGAAATGCAGATGGTTACGTCTCCAACGTTGATCCCACAGACTCATGTTCTTCTTGAGCATTGAATGTTATAAAAAAACCCCGGGAGTTTGTCCCCCGGGGTTTTCTTCATCGAGAGTGCCAGCCTTTAGAACTTGAGCTGGAACTGTGCCGCTGCCTTGCCGCCGCGATAATCCGCGCTAGTACCAACATACGGTGACACATCGCCGGCCTCGTACTCGATGATCTGGTAAAGCAGCCTCAGGCTTGCATTCGGGTTGAATGAATGCCCGACACCAAGAGTAACGTATCTCTCTTCGGTGTCAACACCCGAGGTCGGCTCCCAGGTGACCTGCTCGACGCCCAGATCAATCGAATTAGCCGAAGACACGCCGTACTTCAGACCGGCACGCCAGTATGTGATCTTGTCCAGTCCACTTGCCGAGACCTTGTCCAGGTTGCTTATGGCACTTCGACCAAGGACTGCAACCTGATCCTTGTCCGGCTCGAGGAACTGACCTTCTGCCGCAACACAGAGTTTGTCGGTCAGCGAGTAAGTCAGACTGGCCATCGGACCCTGGACGTTTCTAAGGTTGACGGCGCGTCCCAGCCTTGACCAGTAGCCTGGCGCGTTGTAGTTCTGCTCGATGGTAGAGAAACCACCTGCCAACGCCAGGTTACCCGTCTGCCATGTTAGTTTGGCGTTCCAGGCTGAGTTATTGTCATCGAGCGCTGAATTTACGCCCTTTAGAGTGTCGTTCGGGCTCGTCTGAGCGTACTCGGCAGCCAACCCTAGCCTACCGCCCAGCGGCAGGTTCAGGTCCGCACCGTACACCTGCTGAACACCCTTTGTGGGCTGGAGACCAGCCTGGTAGTAGGTGAGACCAAGGGTACCCTCAGCCGTAATGCCAATGGTAGCCCGGATGCCACCTATTTGCGCAACGTTTAGCGCATCGCCTGCGAGATCAGGTGTCAGTGCGTCGCTGATCGAGTCAACCGCTTTGCCAGCGAACGCCGTTAGGTTCAGTCTGCCAAGGTTAAACATGGCAGAGCCACCGTCCAGCAGGAAGTTGCCTGAATCGAGGATATCAACATTGTTGTAAATGTCGGGATCCACGAACTTCAGGGTCAACGGTGTTAACTGGAACGGATAGCGACCTACGGCGATCTGGGCATTGCCCAAAGGTCCGAGTTTCACAGCACCTTCGAGGTACGCATTCCAGAGCGTGAAGCCAATGTCCTCGGAATCGTCCACATTAAGGGCATAGTCGAGGTAGTCGCCAGCCACGATGGTCGCCTTAGCAGTCATCGTCTCGCCCACTTTGCCAGCTATGCCCAACTCAAGATCCGGAAGGACGCGAGACTCAGCAAGCGGATTCTTGCGGCTTGTGGCATCAATCGTGTTCAACATCGCAAGTTCCCTGCTGTCCTTGTCTACCGCGTCACCCGAATTGCGGACGTCACCGAGTGCGATCAGGTTGGCTGTGCCGGTCCATCGGACACGAGCCTGCTCTTCCTCGAGTGCTGTCACCCTGTCGTTGAGCGCCGCCAGATCTCTGCGAAGAGCCTCCACATCCACACCAAGAGATGCAAGTTCATCCTTGAACTCGTCAACCATCTTCTGGAGTGCCGCTACCTGCTCAGTACCAGGTCCGGCGGGTCCTGGAGGTCCAGCAGGTCCGGCGGGTCCTGGAGGTCCAGCAGGTCCAGCAGGTCCCTGCTTCCCTTCGCCCAACGACGAAATAGCACGTGCCAGTGCCTCTGCGAACTCGTAGCGGGTCATCGCTCGCTTGCCACTAAAGGTACCATCGGGGTAACCGATGATGATCCCCGCGTCCACCAACTTCTGTATGGCATCGTATGCCCAGTGATCAGGCGGTACATCGGGGAACTCCTGAGCGAATGCGACGCCCACCAATCCGAGCACCATGCATGCGCCAATGAGAATCGCTAGTTTTTTCATTCACATCCTCCTTGAATGATGTGGTTTTTGGCATGGAGGATGTTTGTACCCACGGGCACCATTTGCAAAGGGACGGCTCAAGTATCCATGTTTCCTCTTCACCGTCTACATCGCAATGTCTCCCGCTTTGTACTTGTCCTCCTGCCTATTCTATCACCACGGGGTCACTCACAGGCCATTCAAGGTATCCTTTTCACCTCCTTTCGAGCCTGTGACCCGCAGCGTGATAGCCTAGCCAACGAGTATACTAGCAAATTTACCAGGTACTGTCAAGCACTTATTCGATAAGTTTATAAGAAATCCTTCTTCTTTGGGCACACTTTTCGCGGATGGAGAGAATATCAATCAATCGTTTCCTCCCCCTCCGCCTTCCTATGCCTTATACGACGCCTTAGTCGCACAGGTTACAAAAATTATTATTTGACCCATACACCAATTATCGGACTCACCTGTTAATCTCTTCAGGAACTACCATCCCATTTCAACAACATCTCCACCGTGAAAAAAACTACCCAAATTCTTTATCTTGTCAAACTCAGTCACTATTGGGTCACTGCGCCTCGGACAAATAATCCTCGGCAAGGATTAGGGCAACATAGTCGTCGTATGGGCGATTTGGAATCAGCAAACCTTTCGGAATCAGCCGCATCAGACCGCGTGGTGGATTATCTTTGAAAAACCGCGCCCGTGCGCGCAAAGTCGAATTCCTTTCGTCAACTAATTCGATGCGCATTTCAGGCATGTTCTCGCGCAGGGCATCCGCAAATCTCTTACCTGTTGTCCCAGCACCCACGACAACGCAGTCCGGCTTGTGTTTTCTAACAAGATTAGCGATTACAGTGACTGTTTCCCGCGCCGCCACAACCTCTTTATGCAAGACGCCGTCTTTGCCCACTACTGCAATTCCGCACTTCTCGCGTCCTGGGTCTACAGCAACCACCACAGTCACTGGCCCTCACCAACCACAAAATTGAGGTTAATCGGATCCGCTGACCACGCTTCTGTGCGTGCTATCGCCTTTACAATGACGGGTTTCCCTTTTGCCTTGATTCGCTCAACTGTCTCCAACAACAGGTCGCCTGAGACTTCGCCTACTGATGCTTGCCCTTCCTCATCATAGACAGGTATGGTTCCTCTCCAAATTGCCGCCGAGCGTACCTCTGTTTTAAGAAAATTGATTAATGACCCTAGAATTTCCCCTGGGCTACTGCTCCCGTCAATAACCGTACGAGCAACCTCGTCTCCGGCAGCATATACGAGTCGGTTCGGATTCAAGATAAAGTGGACGGTCACCTGATCTCCTTCGTAGGCATTTCCCACTGCCACAAGCCTTGTTACCACAGTACCGACACCGGACGAGATTTGTTCGGTCACTGCATTAATCAGTTCTTCTTCGGTGGCAAATCGGGTCTCTCTCTCGCTTACAAGTTGGACATTAAGAAGTTTGACCGCCCGCCCATTTGCTCCAACCTTGGCGTCTTCAGCCTGGGCTCTTCTCCCCGCTTCATCAAGTAGTTCATCAATCTGCCGTCGGATCTCAGCCCTCGAGTCCGCACACCTGATTGCCTTGCGGGCGATTTCTTGACCGTGCCGAAAAATGAGGCGCTTGTTCAGAATCTGGGCGACTCGCTCAGATGCCCGTTCGATAAGTCCCTCTAGTTCACTGCTTTGAACTTGCAGCCTCTGTATCTCAACCTTCTGCGCCTCGATCTCTCTGCGGTGCTTCTCCACCTCGTTCCTTGCATCAACAAGTTCCTTGTGGGTAGACCTTACATCCGCTTCAGCTCGTCGAAGGCGGTTCACTGCGGCGGTAAGCGCAATCTGATTCCGCCTGAGTTCACCTCGAAGGGTTTTCAGCCTTGCCTCAATCGCGTTACGTTGCGCCGCGAGGCGATCCCTTTCTGAGACAGCCCTCTCAGCAGCCAGACGGGCCTCATGGGCGAGTTCTTGTTGCTTTCTCAGTTCTTTCGCGGCCTGCCTGGCTTTCGCACGGGCTTGAAGCGACTGCGCGAGGTAAATTCTGTTGTCCCTGAGAATCTTTTCCCCTCGAATCACCAGGGTACGTGCATCCTTGCTAAGAACCATCATGAAGCCAATAGTGAAGAGCGCTATGAGCATGCCGGTGATTGTCGTGGTTACGATGGCAGTGTACCTCGGTCGCAGCCCAAATAGGCTGAGGCGCCGCTTACCGAGCCGCCTACCAAGCAGGTCACCCCAATAGGCGATAAAGCCACATACTCCCACAAAGAGGGCTATCGTAAGTACCGTGCGCCATGTCATGCGTGCATCCCGATGGTCATTTGGCGGCTCTAAATATCAGCGCCACTCCAGTCGCTATCCCCACAAGGGTTGGCAGAAAACTCGCCGTGGCAGGAGAAATCGTGCCATTTCTGCCAAGTATGAAAGTGTAGTGCATCAACACATAGTATGCGAAGATAATCACAATCGCAAGTCCCAAGCCCATGGCTGAACTGCTGCGGTGCGGTCGGAGTCCTAGAGGCGTCCCCACTAAGGCAAAGACAAGGCTTGCCAGAGGTACGGCGATCTTCTGGTAGAGCCTTACCCTGAATTCATTCACTTCTGCACCCTGCTTTTGAAGAATATGGATATACTCGCGCAACTCACCAAAAGTCAGTTCATCTGGCTTCTTTTGGTACATTGCAAGCTGTTCGGGCGTCCTGTTAATTCTGACTTCTCTCGTCTGTGATTCGGTGAATGGCACGACTACCGTCGCTTTCGAACCGAGGTTCTGGGTGTACCCGTTCTTGAGAATCCACTCGTTCTTGCCTTTCCAAACCGCCTCTTTGGCATAAATGAAGACAGCAGGTCTGTTTTTCCAGTACTGGACAATAGCCACATCGCGAAGCGTGCCCTTGGAGGCATCGAACCCCCTTTGCACATAGAAAATCAGGTCAGTCACACTATTTTCACTTACGATAACAAAGAAAGGCTTGTCGCTGGAGAGAGGTTCATTCGTCAGATCCCGCATAATGGCTTCATGCCTTGAATTGGTGGTCGGCGCAACAACCTCGTTAAGCACAAAACTGACTGCAGTGACAACGATTGCCATCATGATAACAGGCACTGCAACTCTATAAAGACTTATCCCCCCAGCAAACAAGGCCACCGTCTCACTATCGCCAGAGAGCCTGCCGAAGCCAAGCAGAGCCGCCAAAAGCATGGCCATCGGGAGCGTCAATACCACGAGGGAAGGAAGGTGAAGCAAAACGAGTTGAGCCGCTGTAATAAGTGGCGCATGGTATTCCGCCAGGAGTTCAGTTATCCTAAAAAGTTCCTTGCCAGCAAACATGATGCTGGTGAATGCTGCCACTCCGAAAGCAAATGGGCCGAGGAGTTCACGTAATATGTAGCGGTCCAGTATCTTCATTGGAGGCTTAGATGACGTATCTTTCTCCCAGATAATACTGCCGGGCAACCGGGTCGTTAGGTAGGTCGCTCGACAAACCAGAAGTCTTTATCTCACCCTCCGACAGTATGTAAGCACGGTCTGTGATGGCGAGTGTCTCACGAACATTATGGTCGGTAATGATAATCCCAATGTTTTTTTGCCTCAGGTCGGCAATTATGTCTTGGATTTCATTGATAGCAATCGGGTCAACACCTGTAAATGGCTCGTCGAGAAGTAGGAACTTCGGACAACCAGCCAACGCCCGTGCGATTTCTACGCGCCTGCGTTCGCCTCCCGAAAGCATATAACCCTTATGATCTCTTAGTTGCTCCAACTTAAACTCGGACATTAGTTCTTTTATTCGCTGGATGCGCTCTCTCTTCGGAACGCCGCGCATTTGAAGCACGAGTTCGATGTTCTCCTGTGGGGTAAGTTTGCGGAAGACAGAAGGCTCTTGCGCCAGGTAACCAATTCCCAGCCTCGCTCGCATGTACATAGGCATGTCAGTTATGTCACGCCCATCGAGATAAACCCTTCCGGATGCTGGTTTTATCAAGCCGACAATCATGTAGAAGGTCGTTGTCTTACCTGCACCATTTGGTCCAAGCAAGCCAACAATTTCGCCCTGCTTGATGGTCAACGAAACGCCATTGACAACGTTCCGCCCTTTATAGGTTTTGACCAGATTCTCAGTAACGATTTCCAATTTGATCCTTACTGCCTTGGCTTTGGTTTTGGTTTCACATTTAGTTCAGCCTGCGCGCCACGCTGACCCAATGCCTCTATCTTCTGGGTCTTCAGGTAGATATTGATAATCTCTCCCGTAAGGACCGCCGGTTCCTCCAGGTCTGGATCGCCAATCTTGACTCTTGCGTTGCCCGTTAATACAACTTTGTCCTCTTCCGGACGAAAGGTCGCGCTGTCAGAAGCAGCATCAATGTTCCTCGAAACCTTTGTTGCCTTATCAACCTGCTTCGCCTGAATCGTGACTCCCCCAATTGCTGACGCAGTCCCAATTGTAAGTTTGCCTGAGGTACCCTTGACCAGAGTCACCTCAATCGTTTTTGCTGCGATGAGAGCATCGGGAGTTGACAGTTTCGGGTTGCCCACCGCCTTGACATACTGCTTTTCAATAGTAATCGAAGAAGCAGTCAGTTTGATGTCGCCAATGGCAAAGCCTTCAGCGGAAATGACCACACACCACACCGCTAGAGCAGAAAGCAAAGCAAAAATCACGAATATTCTCTTCACCGCCGACCCCCAAGCGAAAACTGTATCAAACCCATAGAACTGTATTGAGCCTACTCGGACAGGCTCAACTCTGCGCCACCAGTCAACGTCGCCTTCCCAAGACGGGTGTCGGCAACTATGGACTGCGCCTTGACCAAAAGGCTATCACGCGCCAGTAAGACGTTATCATAACCAATCAACTTGTCCTGTTGGGCCTTCCAAACGATCCGCCCCGCAGATGCAGAAACATTGCCACTTATCGAAACAACCTTCGCACCACCAGAAGCCCGGACTTCTTCAGTCCGACTATCCGCAATAACCTCTCGAGCAGTAAGCATGCTCGCTGGTTTACCGCCGCTGTACAACTGTGCACTTACATTTCGGAGTCTCACCACTGCTGTTTGCCCTTCCTGTGATGCCTCGGCCTTATCGAACCGTGCTTCGAACAACCTATTGCCATGTTCATCATGCCAAATGATGCGAGCGGCTTTGAACCGAGCCTCAACACGGGGACTCGAAGGCTGATTGCTCACTGGTTGGCGCCCTTTTTCCTGCGGTTTTCTTTGTTGACATCCGCCAATCACAAATATGAGGTGACCGGCGATTATGCACGCAATCAGTAAGCACCGCCGAAGCAAACGCCTCTCCATAAGGCAGACCTCACTAGACGAGTGTATCACACAGTCTTTGCGTTTGCAACAGAAGGCATGATACAGGCCTGACGTGCTCTCGAGGACAAAACTCCGCAATTTAATTCCCTGACCGCGAACAGGTCGCCGCTGAAGTAAGGCTTTCGCAGCATAAGAGTTTACCGCGCAGCCCAGTTCAAGAGGCTAGCACACACTGCCGTGAGAAGTATGACTAGGCCGCAAACCGGACGCAAGAAACTGCTCCCCTAGGGCGATACACTTTTCGGCTGTTCCATATCTCCGCAGTCCTTACCGAACGGAGAAACTGCCCATCTGCTTCCAGCCCTCGCGTAGACCGGCTTTGTCGTAGACAAGCATCCAGACTGGGCAAGTCAAGCCTGCAAATACAGACTTCACTTCAACAGCCCAGGTGACCGTTATTGTGGACCCTGTTTTCACAACAGTGGTATCAGAGGCATAGAGGATACCCTGACTGTTTTCAAGCGTCTCAGAACTACCCGGCGCAACTCCGCCAACCCATGTGGAGTTTGTGTCATCCTTGATATAGAGCAGGTTGTTTTGGGCGTCGTATCTCACAAGGAGCGCATTTACTTGGCTCAGTGTGGTGTTCATCAGTAAGTAGCAGTCTCTGATATCTGCAAAGCCATCTTTGTCACTAAAAACACTTGTGAGTGTTGTCGGTACGCCCACATTCAGGGTACCTGAATGTGGCGTCAGACTCTCATTCGATGGCAACTGGCTTATCGCCATGCCGCTCGCCATTTGGTCGTATCCATCTCTACCACCTAGATCATCATACACAAGCATCCATGCACCGCACGTCTTTTTTGATAGCGAGGACTTGAACTCAATTTTCCAGTTTACTGTCAGCGTTGTTCCCGAACCAGAGACGGTTGTTTCCGCGCAATATAACTTGCACTGGCTGTTTTGAAGCACAACGGCTGACCCAGGAGAATATCCGGTTCCCCAAGTCGTGTTCGCATCGTCCCGCACATAAAGGAGATTAGCATTGGCGTCGTATCTCACGAATGCCGCACTGACCTGACTTAACGTGGTGTTGAACAAGAGATAGCAATTTGCCAAATGCCCGAAGCCATCGCCGTCAGAGTACTTCGTCGTAAAGGTTTGCTTTACACCCACTGCAAACGGACCAGTTGTCGGAGAAAGGCTAACATTCACAGGCATTCGGTTCAGCGTAACCGAACCGACTTGATCATATCCATCCCTTGCACCCAAGTCGTCGAAGACAAGCATGTATTCTTGCACGGCTCGACCAGACATAGTCGGCTTGAACTCAAGTTTCCACGTCACTGTCAGAGTCGTGCCAGATCCAGAAACTGTCGTTTCAGCACAGTATAGTTTGCAATAACTGTTTTCAAGTACATATGCAGAGCCAGGCGCACGACCCGTTCCCCAACTTGTGTCTGCGTCGTTCTTTAAGTAAAGGAGATTTGCATTCTGATCGTATCGGACAAAAGCAGCGTTCACCTGGCTTAGAGTGGTGTTAATAAGCAAATAGCAGTTTGCCAAGTTTTGATATCCGTCTGGATCTGAGTACTTAGCGGTGAAAGCAATTTTCGTGCCGGTAAGAGTCCCCGTATTCGGGCTAATGCTAACATTGGTGGGAGGGCGGTTTATCGTCACCGTGCCGACCTGCTCATAACCGTCTCGATTTCCTTGCTTATCATATACCAGCATCCATGCCGGGTACGTCTTGCCAGAAGTCGTTTCCTTAAACATCAACTTCCAGTTTACTGTCACAGTTTGACCTGATTTACTCACCGTGGTTGACGCACAGTCTAATTTACCGCGTGTGTTTTCAATGTAGTTCGCTGAACCAGGCGCGTAGCCACCAAGCCATGAAGAGTTGGCATCGTTCCTCATGTAAAGGAGATTGTTCACCGAGTCATACCTCACGAGTACTGCGTTGGTCTGACTCGTTGTGCTGTTAATCAACAGGTAACAATCTCTGATGTTTGCGTATCCGTCAAGGTCGTAATACTTACTGCTAAGAGTTTGCCAGGTGGAAGGAGCGAATGACCCTGCGCTTGGTGTCAGGCTAACGTTAACAGGCGGGACTCCCATCGTCAGAGTCGCCATCTTATCCCAGCCGTCGGTTAAGCCATACTCATCTTCCACTTTAAGCCACACAGAGCATGTCTTGCCGACCATCACAGACTTGAACCAGACCCTCACACTCAACTGCACATAATCTTCGGCCGCGTTCACCGTGGTCGCCGCGCAGTCCACCTTGAAGTAACTGTTTTCAATGACCTTCGAGGAACCAGGTGCATAGCCTCCCAACCATGCTGTACCAGCATCATTGCGAATGTATATCTTATTCTGGTTCTGGTCATACATCAAATATGCGGCATTAGTCCCGCTCAACGTGGTATTCGTCAGGATATAGCATTTCGAAATATTGGCGAAGCCATCTGCATCAGTCCACATGGCACTAGCATCAATCCATACGTTTGTCGGCGCAGTGCCACTACTGGGGTGAAATCCGACATTTACCGGTGGGGCGTATACGCAGGGTCCGTCGAAATTATGTGGTTCGCAAACACATCGTTCTGCTTCAACACCAGTGTTGTCCGAACCACCGAATGAAAACTGATGTGGTCCGGGGCTCAGCGTGGTACTATAAACAAATGTGGCACCGTCAACGAAATTATAGTCCGATGGATTCTCCGCAGTCATCATGAAGTAAGCACCATCAAGGTCTAGAAACACACCGTAGGGCGGGTCGTTGTCCGGGTCGCTGTACGTGACTTTGAAAGTAAATGTCGCCCCAGATGGACCAGATTGCGGACTCACCTGACCGTCACACAGCACAGGCGGGTGACTTATGAAGTCAAGCGTTCGATTGAGCGTGAATGTCTGACCCGCAGAAAGCGGTGACAGCGAATAATCCCCCAGCGGGTTATCATAACCCGGCTTGGAGAATGAAATCGTGTATGAGTCGCCAGGCGTCACCTTTATCATATAAGTACCGTCTTGCTTACTCAGAGAGGTTATTGTCTTGCCTAACGGTCTAGTCTTGTTGCGGGCAACTATCTCAGCCCACGCTAGAGGTTGCCCCGAACCATCCTTAATCGTACCAGTGAGGGTAGCATTTCTATTGGGCACAACCATGTCATAGGTCTTGTTGCCTGTGACGTCAATTGTGGCTCTGTACACGTCGTATGAGCCCAACGTCATATTGGCAGCAATGTAAAACCCAGTCCCAGCGTCGGTCCAGAGGAGGTAGCGCCCTGCGGCATTTGTTTCGTCGTAGTTTTGATAATAAGACCCGCCCGCGGTTGAGATCTTAGTTTTAGCACAAGCGAGCGGTTGGTTATCTGAGGACCGGCGCACTGTCCCTTGGACACGGTACGCCGCCCGATGCATTGTCATATTTAGCGTGGTATCAGCGGTCACATCAAGCGAATATTGTTGGTCAGGGACATAGCCGTCCAATTCCAGACGGAAGTTCAGCGGTCCTCCAGGTACTCTCATTTCGTAATATCCCTGCATGTTAGTACGGGTGTTCACATCTCCTGTGGAAACAAGCGCCCCCGGCAACGGGCGCCCGAGAGCATCCTTCACCGTCCCAGTCACGAGGTATCTGATGCCAACGGAGCACTCAGGAAGTTCTGGCTTCATCTGGAAATCAAACCCTGTCCTGAACCCACCGGCGCTAACGGTCACCTCTTTATAGCAACTTGGTCCTTCGTCAGTGTCAAAGTTCGGAAACACTGCCACTATGTAATTGCCCGCCGACGGAGTGTATATGACATAGTCACCGTTCACGTCGGTTCGTGTACAAAAAATCCTTTCATCTGTCTCATCGAGGCATACGTTTTCCGCAGGCAGAGCACCCACTGTTATACCCTGAACAGGCAAACCATTTGCCTGCGTCACTCGTCCCGAGATGCCTTGCGAGGTTGTTACAGGCTGGGTCAGGACAGTACAGTAAGGTCTGCCCGTCGCGCCCAGTTCAACGGCTACAAGGAAAAACCGCCGCCCTACAACCAAACCGTCTGCGTTTGGAATTGTTTCCTTGTAATACCCACTACGCGTGTCCTCATCAACCCATGAGTTGTCCACAAAAAACCAGGCATCCAGGATTTTGTCACTTTCCTCGTAGATCCCGTCATCATCAATGTCGATAACGGGCACAACAAAAACCTCACCGCCGGCGGTGCAGTCCATCGTTAGCACTACTGGTTCACCCAGGTTTATGGTCGCACTTGTTTGCCCGTTAACTTTAATCCAGGTGACCGAATACGCGGGAACAATGGCAACTAGTAAAGATAAGGCGGTTAGCAAGACAATACCGTGTGACTTAGACATGCTTCGCCTCCTGTGGTCAAAATACGTATTCATTAACGAGAGGTCAATTTTGAATTTACATGACTCGAGCCCAACAGTCAATAACTTGGCGCCAAAACTGGTATTAGTACGGATGTGATCCGGCTCAAATCCTGCGGTCTGAATGTACGTTCAGTACGCAGGCTTAAATGATTTGTTAGGCTTTGGCAGCCCGCCGAGACATAAGTTCCTGCAATTTTGCAGCGTACCTTTGGACTGCAGAGACAAATGCAGCGTGGCTCCAGGTAAGCGGCATGACTGCAATAGGCTCGCCGGTAAAAGGATGAACTTGTTCGGCTAGCAGTCCGGCTTCCGAGGCGCGCCTCACAGCCCACTGTATAAGGTCAGACGCAGGTTCGAGGTCCCTGATGCTCCGCGCAACGGCAACGTACCACTCCGCCATCCACATGGTGGTGACAAACCATGGATTACCGGGGACATTTCGCACATCTGCGGTAACTTGGAAATAATAGTCGTCCTCGTATCGTGCCAAGCCACCAATCGGTGTGCGTACCCAGAGCCTGTCGTAAATTGCTTGCATCGTGCCCACAACCCTCGGCGCATCGGGTGGGAGCACCTCGAAAAGGAAAACTCCAGCCATCGAAGCGTCAATAACAGGATCTGGTGCCAGTGCGGGAATTTTGGACCCTTTCTTCGACTGAGTAGTCTGGGCAGAGGATGAATGTCCCAAATGCTCCCGAGGCTTGTGTTCCATTAGGCTTCGAACAAAGCGGTCCCCATTAGGGTCGGCGAAATGCTCAATGATGGCTTTGCGTACGGAATCTCGCCCCCGCCGGTAGTAATCCGCTCGGTCCTTATCAAACACTCGCGCCAGCCGGGTCGCTGCCGAAAGAGCAGCACATACTGCACAACACGTCCATAAATGGATCGCTCGACGCTGTTCCCAGAGGTCATAACTTGGAAGCGGAAGGTTGGTCACTGGGTGCAATGTCTCGATCATGTGGTCCGCCGCAGGCATAACAACATCTTCATAAAGGTAAGACGGGAAATTGCTACTCCCCCATCTCTGGTGGTGTTTTCCGATAGCCCACAAAACAAGCGCTGTGCTGTCCTGCTGGTGCGGGATTTCAGGCTCTCCGTCTGCGACCCAGGGATGCCAGGTAGCCCCAAGCGTTCCATCGGGCGAGTATTTCTGAAGGAAGAAGGGGCGATCATGCCTTAGTTGGTGTGCCATAAAATTGAAGAAGCGGATGGCAGGCTCCCGGTGTCCGGCCATATCCAGTGCATAAACAGCAAAGGAACCGTCACGAGGCCAGACATAACTATAATGCGCCCGCGCCGTCTCCATAATGTCGCTATCGTTAGCGGCAATGACGCCACCGCACTTGTCAACCTGAGTCATTAGGATGAGCAGACTGCGTTCGTATAACTCGCGCACTTGCGCGGGTAGGTCGGTGTTGACGGTTGCTCCCTCCTCGAGCCACCCTTTCCAATGTGCTTCGGATTCATCAGATAGGGTTTGTACTCCTCTCTCGGCAACCACAGAGTTGAGGCTCACCACTTCGTCCAGCGTGTGCCCGACAGCGATCCAATAACTAATCTCTGAAGACGAATCCCCGGGCACGGTGAGCCGAAAACTTATCGTGCTATCCACCGACCCCTGCTCGATTGGATTCATGCTGAGCACACCATCCTCCGCATCTCTCCATGTCCCCTCCGCACCCCGAAATGCCTTGACACCTGTGGTGTACTCATACAGGCCACTCTCCCCTGCGCGGCCACTGATCAAAATGTACGTGTCACGCTTATAGTGAACAATCGCTTGAGTGAACGGATGGAAGAAGACTGTGTCCCCTATATCCGTTTCATTCAGCCGAAAGTCTTGTCCGAAAAATAGCCTGATTTCCCGCTCATCCCGACGGAGATTCTCAACTGAAACCCTTCGCAAAAACAGGTTCATCTGTGGGTGGACGGTATCATTGAATCGAAGCCCAATTCCGAGCCGACCATTGGAGACGTGTACGTCTGTGGTCAGAGTTCCAGACTTGTATCCCAAACGTGTAGACCATGTGTCATCAAGCCAAGAAAATTGACCGCTGACCCAGACACCAATTCGGCTCTTATAGCCTAGCGCATGGTTGTACATGCCAACATAGGGAAAATAAAGGTCCCTGATGTTCAGGTTCCGGTCAAGGTTTACTAGAAGTGTGCCATTACCCAACACGAGATCCCTAGGCATGGATTACTCCTCCAACTATTATTGTGGCAATCATGACGTCCTGCCTTATCCGAAGTATTGATGAAAAAGCAAAAGACTTGGTAGTGCATAAGAAAGTCATTCTTTTCTCATGCACCACCGTTGACCTAATCTTCGAAATCTGCTAAAGTAGTGCGGTTTCTGCCAAAACAGAAGTAGAAAGCAGACTCATTAAGGAAACCTCAGGAGAACCAAGATGGCTATACATGTAAACGCAAAATTGAAGAAAATGCCAGAGGGCAAAGAGCCTTCATGGAGAGACCTTCCCGAAGGTGGCTTGATCACAGAGCCTGGGAACGCCGCAAAATACAAAACAGGTGATTGGCGTACAGAGCGCCCCATTTGGGACCCCGAGAAATGCATTCACTGCCTCATATGCTGGGTTTATTGCCCGGACAGTGCAATCATGGTGAACGAAGAAGGTAAAGTCATAGGTGTTGATCTCGACCACTGCAAAGGATGTGGAATCTGCGCCGAAGAGTGCCCGCCCAAGGTAAAAGCCTATACCATGGTTCCTGAGTCGCAATTCCGAGGCTAGAATCCAGACTCCTTGTATAACAACAAAAGCAGGGGCGTGTATACCGTGTCAGATATTGAACTCTGAATCCGGGATACCGGAATTGACCCTGATGTCGGTATACATTGTCGAAGCGGCAAGCTTACCATCGCCATTGTACACGTCTACGTGGCAGGGCACCCATATACATCCCACACGCTTGTGATTGGAATAGATGTAGCGCGACTTCAGCCTACCGTCATCCTCATACTTCTCCAATTTAAGCAATTTCCAGGTCTTCGTGTCAGCCCAAAGAACCATTTTCTTATTTCTCGCATTGGAGCGAACGAATGATAACTTGCAGACCTCGCCTTCACTGCTCTGTTCTATTGACACTCCGGTGACGATGTAGTCAAACCACAACTGCTCTGTCAGTATGCCGATGTCTAGATCACCCTGTCGCTTATGCGGCGCCTTGCTGATATTCTCTTTCTTAGTGATGTGTAGCGAAGGTACTTTCACCGCCTTTTTGTCCCCGTTAATCACAACGATGACCTGCACAAGACCTAGTTTCCCTTCCATTTTCATCTTATCAGGTGCCTTGTAGCGAACGGTCGTAGTCTTAAACTCATAACTTTTGGGGAAGTCCTTGCCAATTTTTCTCAGTTCGGCGTGATTTGCGTAGAGGACTTTGCAGGTGAGAGTGATGTCCCTAAAGTCTTTGGTCGCCTGGCGAATTTCTGTGCGCACGTCGGCACTAAGTTCGCTTGCGGCCGAAAGCAGTATGAGGACTGCAAGGGCTATTCGCAAAAAACCTATTCTTTGCTCACTGCGATAATTCTCAAAAAATGGCATCGCTTTATCAGCCACGTTAATGTACGCCGCTTCTCTCATAAGGTTTCAAACCGGGCAATTCCCGTTGCTGACAAACATGCCATCATATGTTACCCCGCATTGCATTGATCTTTTTCGTGAGCAAAGGAATAATTTCGAGGCAGTCACCCACAAAACCAACGTCAGCAACATCAAATATCGGTGCGTCCGGGTCCTTGTTGATGGCAATGATGGTATCCGACGACGACATACCGGCAAGGTGTTGCACTGCGCCACTGATACCACAGGCTATATAGAGTTTTGGACACACTGTCTTGCCTGTTTGCCCCACCTGGTGGCAATAAGGGATCCAGCCAGCGTCAACCGCGGCTCTACTTGCACCGACTGCACCACCCAGTGCTTTAGCAAGGTCTTCGATAAGCGCAAAATTCGCCGGATCCTGGATTCCCCGCCCGCCCGAAACAATGACATCTGCTTCGGTCAGGTTGACAGTAGCCTCACACTGCTCGATAAAATCCAGTATCTCGCTTCGTGAACTGAGGAGCTGGGGCTTGGGCGTCAGATTAATAACCTGTGGTTTCTTGCCATCGCTTCTCTTTGGACTGATCGGAAACACTTTATGCCGTACAGTTGCCATCTGAGGACGAGTGTACGGACAGAGGATTGTTGCCATCACGTTTCCGCCGTAGGCAGGTCGTGTCTGGTATAAGAGCCCGTTATCTTTCCCAATCGCCAAACCAGTACAGTCTGCAGTCAGTCCTGTATAAAGCCGAATTGCAACCTGAGAAAGAAAAGACCGACCCGTCGTGGTCGCACCTGCCAGCATGATTTCCGGTTTCAGTTGCCGAATCACGTCTGCCAGCACGCGCGAGTATTTTTCCCCGTCATATTGCGCGAGTTCGGGTGCTTCGTAAAGGTATATCTTATCAACTGGATACTGCGATAATTCATGCGTCGCCTGATCTAGACCATTCCCCAGCACAATGACCGAGAGTTCCGACTTCCTGTCGTCTGCAAGTTGTCGCCCTATGCCAATCAGTTCGAACACCACGGGAGCAATCTTGCCCCTAAACTGCTCCCCGAAAACCCACACACCACTGTATTGCCCGAGGTCCTCTGTCGGCTGTTTTTCGATCTCAATGGTAATTGCACGCAAGCGGCACGCAGTCACGCATGAGCCGCAGTAATTACAAAGATCGAGATTAATAACAGCAAGTTTGTTTTCAATTGTTATGGCTCCCTGTGGACAAGACCTGACACACAGTCCACATCCGTTGCACTTCTCTGCCAACACATGAATTGCCACTAGACTATCTCCAACTCCTTCAGGATACCGAGTAATTTCTCCGCAAGTTCGTCTGCCTCACCTGTGTATTTTTCACCGCCCTCTCTCCGAGGCGGGCTAAAAACACTCACAACCTGAGTGGGCGATCCCTGTAGACCAAGTTTCTCGACCGGAGCACCTATGTCCTCAGGTTTCCAAACCGGGATTTGCGCCTTTTTGGCGTTCATTTTGCCCCGAAGTGACGGTGTCCGTGGTTCATTGATTTCCTTTACGACTGTGAGCACGGCAGGAAGACGAACAGAACATACTTCGTAACCATTTTCCAAAAGCCGTTTGACGACCAGCCTTTTCTTATCAAATGATTCAATCTTTGCCACGTAGGTTGCCTGAGCATAATCCAGGTGGACCGCAATGCCCGGACCCACCTGACCAGTGTCGCCGTCTATTGCCTGCATGCCGCAAAACACCAGTTCTGGCTCGATCTTTGCAAGTGCTTTCGCCAACGCATAGGACGTCGCCCAGGTGTCTGCCCCGGCGTAGGCGCGGTCAGAAAGAAGGACTGCATTGTCGGCACCCAGCGCAATCGCTTCACGCAAGGACTCTTCAGCCTGCGGTGGTCCCATTGAAACCGCTGTCACCACCGCTTCTTCACCCTGCTCGGCAAAGCGTTCTTTCATCCGCACCGCTTCCTCAAGCGCGTAGAGGTCGAACGGGTTTATCTGAGACTCAATCCCTTCGCGAATCAGCGTGTTGGTTTCAGGGTCAAACTTGACCTCCGTGGTCGCCGGCACCTGCTTTATACAAACGCATATCTTAAACATACATGTTCCCCATGCCATCAAGGGATTGACTGCCAAGCAGCCGATTGGTTGCCGTTCCTTGTAATCTCGGCACCCGTGTATTCTACATCAACCTGGGAGAAGGGTCAATGCTAATCTCACACAGTATTACCGTTCTCACAAGGTGGTTACGCACTGGATGCGGCAAATCTGTCTTGCGGGACTCGGAAGGGTATTGATACTCCCTCATCTTTTAAAAGCATTGCGCCTTAAGTTGGCGCTCAGTGTGGACTCACGTTTTCCCGGTACTGATTGTGAATCTACCTACCATATGAACGTACAGCAATCTCTGCGAGCCCGTCAGCCCTTTCCTCAATGCCTATGCTCACCGGCAGGAATTGCTCAACCACCCAGACAACAGTTCGCAAATGATCCGTCACACGACGAGTTACCCAGCGGGATATACCTGAAGCAAATGCCATCGGCAGAACAAGTTGGTCAGCAAGGCGTTCGTCACATGGTGCGCCAGACTCCCACCAAGCGAGAAACTCTTGGCACGCATCCCTCGCAACTCGCTCCATCGGCTTTCCTACTTGCCCCAGCGCTGAAAAGCCTGCAATACCTCCTTCGCATTCAGCCTGAATAAACACTGCGGCTCCTGGCGCGCACGACGGCGGATTTATCTGCTCAGTCTCCACATCGTGTCCTGCGGAACGCATGAACTCCTGCACAGCCAGCGCCCCGCGTCTTCCAACGTGCTCAGGAAGGCGTGAAGTAATAATGCGAGCACTAAGTCGCAGTAGTCTGCCTCTATGCACAAGGTTGACCGGACGTATTTCCGCTGATGGATCGATTTCAAGAACGAGTTTTCCGCCACCCTTCGGGTAATAGCCCGCTGCCTCGTAATGTGAGGTAGCCGACATACCAAGTCGCCTTAGAAGTTCCAGGTACACCGATTCCAGGTAGTCGGCGACCGGAGCAAATGGCACATGCGTTCCGCCACTAATTTGCACGTGTGATTTCCCCTGTGCGCATGACAGCGGCAAGACAAGCGTCTGGGCAATCAATGTTGTCGCACCCGCAGTGCCCACCTCGAAATTGTATTGACCGGAAATGGGCGAATGTTGCGGGGCAAACAAAAAACTGGACGAACCTATGTGTGCCCCTTCCGCGTGGGCACCACATATCTGCGCCGTTGATTGCACGGCGGTAAGGTGTTGTGCCTGAAGTCCCGGCTTCGGACGCCCTGCGCGAACGTTCACTACTTCGAACGCCCTACCGGTCAGCGCGGCGAGCGAAAGGCACGTCCGTATGATTTGCCCTCCGCCCTCGCCATACGACCCATCAATGCGTACTGTACCACTGCTCTGCAACTCTTTCTTGCCCCTCCCCCTGAACACAGTACCGCCTAAAACTGCCTCCTCATTCGAACATGTGTATGCATCTCCAGACCAACATTGTAACCAATCCTCTGAGAAACTTTGTCTCCCGCGGGCGACGGTGCTTCAAAGCCTACGTAGGTCCACAAAGGAACACCCAATTCAAAATTCTAACGCTTAATATAAGCACAAATACTGGTCTAGGCAAACACAAGACATGGTTGGTGGCAAGCAGACACAGCAAGGGCCGCCACCATTATGGCGACGGCCCTGTGGTCGGGGCGACAGGATTTGAACCTGCGACCACCTGCACCCCATACAGGTGCGCTACCAAACTGCGCTACGCCCCGGTACATTTATGATATTACCAACATTTCGCCCTGGTGTCAAGACAACCTATGGTTGCGAAATACTTAGGTCATAAGCCGCCCAACTTAGACCCCAAAGCTTGGTAGCAGGACACATTACTCACAAGTACAAACACTCTCCGCACGAGAAGAAGGAAGCAGCCGAGCAGAGGTTAAATCATCTAGAGGTGCGCACCATGACAGATCTTGAGAGATTCATTGCCGTAATGGAATACCAGCCCGTAGACCGAGTACCCCATCACGAATTGGGCGTCTGGCCACAGACAATCGAGCGCTGGAAGACCGAAGGAATGCCCGAAGGACTCCTGACGTTTGACTGGTTCGTCGGGGAGGACTACTTTGGTTTCGACCGCCGAGAGTTCATATCTCTTAACTTCGATATGATTCCACTCTTCGAACGCAAAGTCCTAGAGAAGACCGAGCGATACGAGATAGTTCGGAATCAATTAGGTGTAGTTACCAAGGCACTTGTTGATGGTAGCATTGGAAATGCACGCATGTGCATGGATACATACCTTGAGTTTCCGGTCAAAACCCTCGAAGATTTCCGTAAACTGAAAAAGAGATACGACCCCCGTGATAAGTCACGCTATCCGGCTGACTGGCAAGCCAACTTATCCCGATGGCGCTCAAGAGATTTCGTGCTCGTACTCGGACGCAATTGTCAGGCGGACGGTTTCTATTGGCGCGCACGCGAATGGATGGGAACGGAAAATCTCTCACTCGCCTGGTATGACCAACCAGCCCTTTGCCATGAGATGATGGAGACATTCGCTGACTTTACAATCGAAGTGGCGCGACCCATCCTGGAGGAAATTGATGTGGAGTATTTCAATCTCAACGAAGACTTTGCCTGCAAAGGAGGACCGCTCATCGGACCGCACACATTCAAAGAATTCATCTTCCCACACCTGAAGCGCCTGGTCGAGTTTTTCAAATCACATGGCACGCGGTACGTTGTGCTAGATACAGACGGTAATCCAGAGCCGCTGATTCCACTCTTAATGGATGCAGGGGTTGACGGTATTTGGCCACTTGAACGTGCCGCGGAGATGGATCCCATTCGCCTTCGCAAAAAGTACGGGAAATCCCTCCGGCTGTGGGGCGGTGTAGACAAAAGAGTCCTGCCCAAAGGCAAAACCGCAATCGAGTCACATTTGCGCGATCTTCTCCCGCTCATCGAGGAAGGTGGCTACATTCCGACAATAGACCACACAGTTCCACCAGATGTATCGTGGCAAAACATATGCGATTACATGGAGGCGAAGAAAAAACTCCTCGAGGGCAGCCTCTAACCGGCATCCGAGTCAAAAAGAGGCGCAATTGGGAAACCACTGCCACACAAACCAATTGTACGGAGGAATTTGCGTCCTGATAAGAGCGTCAATCTGGACCGACCTACTCGAGCGGAAGTTTTATAGGCACGCCAGACCTTGCAGACTCATAAGCGCCCAGAGCCACCTCTACGGCCTTCAAACCATCCTCACCGGTAATACTCACAGGCAGGTTGTTCGCCACCGCCATTGCAAAGTCGTTCACCAACAGGTAGTCAATATCGCTTCCCCAGAAGTTCCAGGTAGTCTGCATGTTCTTGTCTGAGTACACCGTGAATGTCTGGGCAAACATGTCCATCAAGATTACCCCTTCAGTGCCGGTGATTTCCATGGTAACGTTTCCCCAGAATGGAAAACTCTTTGGTCGTGACCAACTGGAGTCAAGCGTTGTAAACACGCCGTTGTCAAACGTTATGGTCAGGACGCCGACATCATCATAATCCTGGTGATGCATCAGGTTGCTGATTTCGGCATAGACTTCTTTGGGTTCGCTCTTCATCAGCCAGCGCATCAGGTCCACAACATGCACTGTATGGTCAATAACTGCGCCTCCTCCTGACTTCTCCAACTCTATGAACCACCCGCCAGGCATCTTGCCCTGGTTTGTGCCCTTTATGGCGAGGATTTCACCAATCGCTCCGCCATCAACTGCCTCTTTTACTCGACGCATAGCAGGGCTGAACCGGCATGGAAACGCTGTCATCAACTTCACACCTTTGGCTCGACAGACTTCAATCATTTCTCGACCATCCGCCAGATTCGGTGCAAGCGGCTTCTCACACATCACATGCTTCCCCGCCTCTGCAGCCATTAGCGTCAGTTCCTTGTGCTTCGCATTTTCAGGTGTGACCACCACCGCCTCGATATCCCCTGCCAAGAGTGCTTCATAAGATGGATAGTATGTGGTTTCAAACATGTCCGCCATCTTTTGTCCGCGCTCTTTGTCATCGTCTGCCACACCCGCAAGGATTATGTTAGGATTGCGCACTGCGGCGCTCGCATAACTGCAAGCATGCATGTGTGCAAAACTCATGATGCCTATCTTTACCGCCACTTTTCTACCCTCCAATCTCCACAGGCTGACCAGTATTGATGGACTCCAGCGCCGCAAGGGATATTTCGACCGCCTTCATGCCATCCTCCGGCGTAACGGCAGGGCGCTGTCCTTTCTCCACACAGTCAATGAAATGCTGAAGTTCGGCGTAATATGGGTTTTGAGCCAGAGGACTCTCAGGAATAGCCACCCCCTGTCCCTGACCAACTTCTACCTTTGACCTCGCAATAATCAACGGCACAGCCACCTTGTTGCTGAAATCAATTAACCCATCATCACCGGCAACCTCTACTTTCACAGTAAAGCCGGTTGGGTTTGCCCATGTCCCTTCGACATGCGCGATTACACCATTCTTGAATCGGATGGTCACAAGGGCATAGTCCAGATGCCCAAGGTTGCGGGTACAAAGACCTTTGGCAAAGACTCGCTCGGCATCCCCAAAGTTCCATCGCAACCAATCAAAGTCATGAATGATCAAATCAAGGACTAATCCTCCACTCCACTCAAAGTTCCCGTACCAATCCTCCCAGCCGTGCGGAAAACTCCCTCCTCTGGTCGTTCGCACCACTGCGGGATTGCCGACTGCGCCGTTCTCTATGCTTGCTTTCATAGATGCAAACTCAGGGAAAAACCTCAGCACATGCGCAGGCATGAAGATGACGCCCGCTCTCTGCGTTGCTTCTATCATTTCGCGGCAATCGTCCAGCGTGCGACCCATCGGCTTTTCAGTGACCACATGCTTGCCAGCCTTTGCCGCCCGAATAACGTACTCCTTGTGCCAAGGCGTCGGAACACATACGTCCACTACGTCGGGTTTCGCAGATTCGAGCATCTCGTCAAAATCAGTGTATGCTTCTGCATCAAGAGCCGTCGCCAACTCCTTTGCTGCATCCTTACGGATGTCCATGACGCCTACGACCTTTGCGTTTAGCATTCCGGCATACGCAGGTCCATGAACCTTACCCATGTGACCGGCACCAACCAATGCTACTCGTTGCATCGCAAAACCTCCCGCAGATGAATACAGAACAAACCGAAATTCTTGCCTGCTTGCGCCTTTCCACCTCAAGCAGGCACATCCTATGTCACGTCCGCCATTACCCTAAGACGTCGCCCGACGTGCTAGGTTTCCCTCCCTCGCCTTCGACCTAGGTAGCCAAAAATCCTCCTCACAAAGACCCAACCTCGAAATGATCGGTTCTACATCTTCCAGATTACCAACCATGGACAGCGAATGCGCATCGCTGCCGACGGTGAATTTCAGCCCCATATCCTTGCAAAGCCGGTAAAATGACATCGAGAAGTCAATCTGCCCGAGAGCGCGGCGGCTGATCTCCATGGCAATACTATTGGCACGTGCCGTTTCAAGAGCTCGAACCAACCGGTCCATAGGGATGTAATCAAGCACGCGTACCGAGCAGACTTTGGGAACAACATAGAAGGGATGTGCAATAACGTTTATCCACGGTAGGCTGACAGCGTATTCGAACATCTGCAGGTAGTACAAACCTATTATCCGCTCATCATTCACCGGTGGGAGTTCCGTAATGCCAACGTTCTGGAAGTGCGTCGTGCCAGCCATGATGAAATCCAACTCCTCCGTCAGGCTTGCATCCCCCGCTACCTTCCCAGGCGCCATAACTTCGACCTCGCATCCGTAGTACACCTCTGGCAATCCGTCAGACTCTATCTTTGCTACCTCTGCCCGGATACTATCAAATATCCGATGGTCGGTGAATGTGTACAAATGATCGGTTATGGCAATCCGCCTCATGCCACGGCTTGCCGCTACCCGCACAATGTCGGCAGGAGTCATCTCCTCACTGCCGCAAGGAGAGTGATATGTGTGTATATGAAGGTCAAAATCGAATCTCATTTGATGCTTCCTCTAGCATGTCGAACTGAATGGGTTCCTCAAGTAATCCGTTGATAGCGCGCACATACATCAGAGGCTAAGTCTCAGTGAGCGGTACCCCGTCCTTGCATTGTGGGCAATCCGTCGGGTCCCACTTGTCCACCGCAAGGCTGAGGAGTGATTCCGTCTTCACACCAAAGTTGGTGTTGCCGCCAGTCCGGTCCACCAGCAGACCTACCCCGACAACTACGCCCCCATTTTCCTCCACAGCCTTTATGGTGTCATACACCGAGCCACCTGTGGTGAGGACGTCATCCACCACGAGCACCCGAGTGCCTGGTTCAATTCGAAATCCTCGTTTTAGCACCCGCCCGCTATCGCCTTTCTCCGCAAATATGCCCCTTGTACCGAGTTGTTTTCCGACTTCATACGCCAGCAGCACGCCCCCGGTCGTCGGACCTACCACAAGTTCTATGTTGTCATCCCGAAAGCGCCGAGCAATCTCAGCGCATAATTCTTCGACATAGGCGGGGTACTGCAAGACCTGAAACTTTTCGAAATAAGTGTCGCTGTGCAAGCCTGACGTCAACTTGAAATGACCGTGTAACAAAGCGCCAGAATCCTTAAATAACTGCAAAACTCGCTCTTGGGTAAGCATTTCTTACTCCTCGTACCTGGGCTTTGATAAACCTAAGGACCCGGTCAAACGCCCTGTCTCATATGAGTAACTGGTAAGGTGACTCAAGAAGTTCTTTGACACGCTGCAAGAACTGAGCTGCCGGCGCCCCATCAAGAACCCGGTGGTCAAATGATAGACAGAGATTCATTACAGATCGAATCTCCACGCTATCCCCCACTACGACAGGCTTTCTGGCGATCCTACACACACCAAGAATTGCGCTCTGACCAGGACTGATGATCGGGTTGAACGCATCAACTCCATAACTACCAAGGTTAGTAATAGTGAAAGTCCCGCCTGCCAGGTCTTCTGATGATAGCCCTCCAGACCTTGCCTTGTCGGCAAGACTCTTCAGGCTACTCGATATTTCGGCCAAGGTCTTTTTGTCAGCATTTCGCACCACTGGCACAATCAGTCCACCCTCGAGGGCGACTGCGACCCCGATATTCACCTCACCAAAGATCCGTATTTCATTGCCCTGAAGGCTGGAATTCACCATGGGATGATCAAGAATTGCCCGCGCCGCTGCCTTAATTATGATGTCGGTAAAGGTGAGCCTTGTACCATACTTGCGTTCAAATTCTGCAAGTACCTGCTCGCGCAGTCTCACCACCTCGGTCATATCAACCTCGGTAGTTAATGTAACGTGGGGGATTGTCTGCGCGCTTCGAGCGACGTTATCTGCCACGGTTTTTCTGATGCCAGTAAGTGGGATTGATCGAGACTCCAGACCAGGATAAGGTTTAATCGGCGTCGCCGCCTGGAGTACGTCATCGCGCGTCACTTTGCCCTGAGGCCCAGTCCCAACAAGATGGCGAAGGTCTATACCTTCCTGGACGGCAATCTTCTGAGCTAACGGAGTGGCGCGAACTTTCTCCTCTTCTGAAATCCGCGCAACATACGCGTCAACGTCCTTTTCCACTATGCGACCTCCTGGCCCTGTCCCGTGACCCGCTAACGCCTCTATAGGAACGTTTTTCTGCCTGGCCAGTCGCTTTGCCCGAGGTGAAGCAATCACCCGGGTGACTTCGGGCGCCACTTGCTCTGCGCCCGGCGCGGCAACGACAGGCTGAGCCGTCTCGACTGCCGGTTTCCGCGGTTCTTCGGTTACTACTTCGGCAAGAATGTCGTCAATTGGTTCATCAGCCGTGCCCAGTATTGCGATCGGCGCGTGAACCGGCACGGTCTCGTCGGGGTGAACCAGTATTCTGCGCACGATGCCAGACGCAGGTGACTCCACTTCCATATTCACCTTGTCGGTCATTACTTCAAGAAGCGGTTCACCTTTTTCGACGTGTTCTCCCTCTTGCTTGAACCACTTAATTATGGTTCCTTCTTCCATTGTTTGACCGAGCATAGGCAGTAAGACCTTCGTCGCCATTGTTTCACCCCTGATGCGTCGTTGTGAATGCCAATCCCAGCATACACGAAACCACCCCCCGTCTGCAAGTTAGGCGGTCATCCGCACTGTGACCTCAAGGGGGAGTGTATGGAATTGGGGGTTTGTCCCTCTTTCCGGAGTTTGTCTTGCCTTGTCTGGATGTCATAGGGCATGCGATCCATGCTCCGCCGGTTTGCGAAGTAGTTCATTCGTCTGGTCCGTCGCCTTACTTTTCGGAACACCCTATCTGTGAGGTTCGTGGTCCGCATCTTAACCCTATCCCCATCCGGCAGGTCAGAGTTGGATACAAGTCCTCGATGCCTAGGACGAAAGATGCCAACGCCCCCTGTCTTCACGCTCTCATCTCCCTTCCCACGACTCATTTTTACACACAAAAGTTTATGTTACCCACGGCACAGGTATACTGTGTATGGGAGTGATCTAGATGTCAGCCTGGAAAATTCCTCTAGCGATGACTCTCGTTGCGATTTTAGCGTGTCTCCTTGTGGAGCACGCCGTAATGGAAAAACAGGTCTGGACGATCGCTGACATCAAGAATGGCCACGTAAAAAGCGGAACTGTGGTCGTCAGGGGAACAATTGCCTACTCGTCGGATAACTGCTTTATCCTTGACGACGGAACGGGTAAGGCTCAGTTGTACACTTGTCCTACCTGGTATAGGCGTATTGATCTGTACGAAGGACAACATGTGGTCGTTGTGGCAGAGGTCGTCGAGAATCCGTCTTCAACGGCAGACTATGACTTGGTGCTAAGCGCATACAAGATTTTTGCAGATGGCGACACTATCCTGATTCGGTCAAGACCAGGGAAACCACCGTGGGCTGTGCGAGAAATGCCGTTAAGTTATCGCGGCAAGTTTGCAAGTTGACCGCTCTCTATTGGTTTGCTTTTTCGCTTCCCCGGGTTATGAAGCGCTTTGTAAAGGTTTTCACATTCGCACCGCCCTGATCGAATACCTTGATTTCTGCAATATGTTCCCCGGCGGTCAGTTTTGAAGTATCAATTTCAATGCAATAAGGCGGGCTGTTGACTATGCCTCTGCATTCTCCGTCCAGATAAAAACCTACGAAATGTGCGTTCGCGGCATGCGCTGCATCAAGGCAGAAAGGAACACATCCAGTTATCGCTTCTTCAAAACGGGCTGCTCTTTTCAGGTGATCTTCGTACGCCTTTCGGACCTGGTCCCTGAGCCAAGTTTGCTCGTATTTGGGGAATCGTATCCGCAATGCGGTTACCGCTTTGCCAGTCGTTGGTAATCTGACGAAAGCATCGTCCTGTTTGCCGATTAACGGCGGTATTCTTATCCAATCGGAGTTCTCGCAACGGATGTCTACTGCAAACGAGTTGTCCTCCGAAGATGGGTCCCAGGCGAGACCTATGTTTCCCCTGAAAAGCGGGGGAGTTCCCTCGAGCGATGGTCTCTCAGGTTCCGAAGGGGCAACGAGCATAACCTGCGCAACCTCGCTTGCTGAGCGTCCGTGTCGGTTGGGCTGGATCATGAATCCGCCCCGACTTTCAGTGTTTGTGCCATCTTTTCCACCATTTGTAATGGGGGCGGTCGAAATGGTGATCACGCCAGTGTGGTTCGTATTTATTCTTCCTGTGCCTGTGTATCCGGTCGCATCAAACCGACCTATTCCCCGTACCGGTCGTTCAACTACGGCCACTGTCTCGGATGAGTCGTCATATATCACTTCCACTCGACCATTTATTTTGTTCTCAATCACTATTTGGCGAGGGTAATGGACTGGTATCTCCACGACTATGATGAGAGTGTCACCTATGGTAGGCAGATAATCGTTTCGGACAGGCACGATCTCACCATGTCGCTGCAGGTATACCTGGTTGCCAACAAAGGGAGCAAGGTTTCTGAATATCGCTGTGCCAGTTGGAATGTCGGTTGCTATCCCTGAGAGTCCAGCCACGTGCCCGCCAAATCCCCTGGGCGATTGCTCGAACTCCCTCGGTAGAATACTGATGACCTGCGGCACCTTTCCTGATTTCTCAATTATCTCACCGACTTTGATTCGGATGCCGTGAACCGCAGTGGCGGCTACTTTTCCCACTTCGGCGTATTTGCTTGCAGAGAACCCATTTGCCACCTGTGTAGCAGGACGAATCACGCGTCCGACAAGCGCGTATTGCTCTCCTTTGTCGAGGCTTACCTCTACGGCGCCATTGACACAATTCTGTATTCGTATCCGATATAATTCCCGCATCTCTTGAGCGGAAATTCGCTTGCAAACCAGGGTAGCGATAATGAATAAGATGAGCCTTCGGTAGTTCATCTCAGTATCGTTTTAAGCAGTGACCACCAGTCGTACATCTCGACATAAACGAGGTCAAACAACATTACGCCGTCGGTTTTTGACCGTGCCATGTCCACCGCTTGCGCAAATCTGACTGCATCGTCTTTGTAGTCAAGGAGGTAGAGGCTGCCATAAACCTTGCTAGCGTGTCGGACGGCGTTCATAGACATGTCACAGCCTGCCTCAACGCTGTGACCGGGTGATTTGCCTGCAGCACAAGCGTCTTCTATCCTCACGTACGGGTAATAGCAACCGGCGCATATGTAGTCAAACAATTCTGCGTATCCAGTTTCGTTGTAACTTGGAGTCATCCAAGGATAGCCAGCGTGATATGTCGAAGATCCCCAGTTCACACCCTCGTTGTAATACGTATCGTACCATGAGCCGACATAGACGCCAACTTGGGTATTCGGTCTGATTGACCTCACGAGTCCACAGGCTTCTGTGGCGAAGTTCTTGATCTGCCACGCCCGCCACTCAAGGTATTCTTTGTAAAAGCGTCCCTCCTTAATGCCATCATCTGAGTGTCGGAATACATCGTATGGCCAATTTATTCTGGTGCAGCCCAGCCACTCTTGAAACGCAATGCGGGTTTCTTCACTGAAGTCGGCATACAAATTGGGATAGCGCATCCGGTCGAAAACGATCCCTTCGACATCATAGTGCGAAATGACCTCGCTGATTATTGCCAACTCATATTCTCTTGCCGGACCTATAGGATTAACAAATAACCCAAAGGTGCTATAAATTGAGTCTTGAGCGAGCGTAAGTCCGCGCGGTTCGTATGATATGACTTGCCACTCAGGGTGCAAGTATGCGGGTCCGCGCTTCCAATGGCGGTGACCCTCGGAAAAGATGTTCAGGTTTGCGTGGATTGAAATGCCAGTCGCACGACCTTCTTGAATCATGGCTTGAAGCAAGTCGAAGTCAGCAGGATACTCGAAACCTTTGACTTTGCCAAGCCTCGGTGCCCGAGTGCTCATGTAAAGGACTTCGCCACTCAGCGGTTTTACGTCCACGACAACAGTGTCAATGCCAGCTTCTTTTGCCTTGCTGAGGACACTTCTTACCCCTTCTCTAGAGGAAAGTGTCCGGCAATTGGCTTCCGCGTCACACCAGAGGATGCTGGAGGGATGCTGACCGAGCATGTTATCCTCCCGATGACACTGTGTTGCTCGACGATCGAATGATGAGTGTGGCTGGGTATGCCGATCCAGAGAGAGGCATGGTACGAATAGAGACAGTCTTAGTTGAGTTTCTTGGAATAGTAACTCGTTCGACCGTGATTTCATGTGGCGGTGTGGCCAGTTTGATTGGTATTAATTTGTTCTCAACTAGGAATATCCCGCTCGCCGGACCAGCGGTGGCCTCGAATGCAAACTCAACGGTCTGCGGTGTGGGCAATGGATTTTCGAGGACTGCGTTGATATCGTAAATTACTCCATAATTCCCATAAAGCCACCTGTCTTGCTCGGCATGCTTGATTGCGTCTTTGCCGAGCCTTAGGAAGACCCACTGTTTGCCCACAGAATATTTGACTTCCAACTTTTGTGTTGGATTTGGGTAAATGTGCTCGGAAAAACGTATCTTTGCAACGTCAAGATTAGGCAGAGCCAGTGGCGTATCTACTGGGTCTTCTTGTACTGATGGGTTTTCGGGTTTCGCCAGAACGCGTATTATCAGGTTGTCACCGTACAATTGGCGAAGTTCCAATATGCCACTTGCCGTATATCCATGCTCCATAGATTGGTTGACAAGCACGTACCTGCACCCCGCGGGGATATCAATAATCCTTCCTGCACACTGCTGGAAGTTCTCCAGAAACTCGACACCAGCCCTGTAACCCGCAATTACTGGATCTGCCATGGGATCCGCAATACCCTCAATCACATGGAGAGTCGCTGGGGCGTTTGATGCATTGATCACGTCCACCACAAATCCGATTCTTTGTCCCATCATATTCTGGTGATGGTACAAGAGGCGAACTCCATCGTATGATGGGCAGATCCTACCATTAAACAATACCTGATATCTAAGGATTCGTTCGGGATCATTGCTGTACATAAGTATGCTTGTTCGGCTCTGACCGAGTGTGCGGTTTTCAATTACAGCCTGAGTATTGATCCTCGCGGGTATATAGTCCCCGCCTGCAACCTCAATGCAGACCCCGATGGCTGCTTTGGACCCAGGACTGATGTTTTTAGGTACCTGCCCAACCTCCACTGACCGCAGTATCGCTCCCGGTTCGAGCCTGATTTTTGACCTGGCTGCCGCTTCAGCGGCACGCCGGACTATGGAGGCAGGCACCGCGTAGCCTGTCACCGCGCCCGTTAACTCACCTGCCAGCGCACCCGCATATTTCCTGACATGCACTTTGACGATGGCGATGAAATCCTCACACTGAATCCTAACGTCAGTATCGCCCACGCTTAGTCCCGTCAGAACCAGGACTCCCGGCTTTGGTGACTCCGCCTTCACTATTGCTGCATCCCCTACTTGCACGCTCACTGGGGAATCTAGCAAGCATGTCACCGTGACTGTGCGCGATTCTCCGACAGGTATTCGAACCTCATTAGGAGACGCAGAAAGTGGCGGAATAGCGAGCGCTGCCTTAATTCCCCGTATCCATGCCTTAACTAATTGGGCAGGCGGAATGCCGTTTGCTTTTGCTTCAGCGGGTGTCGCTATCGCTATCATTGTTTCGCCTGCCATCAGGCGCGCTGATTCTCCTATTACTTTGCAGACCAATGTGTTCGGGTCCAGACCCTTTTGAATCACAACCGCCAGGCGGTCCGCTGCGATCGCCGCCCTTTCACGCGGCGACAAGTTGCCGTTTGCAGTCATCAAACGCATTACTGGAAGGTTGTTTATCAAGATTGTGGCCGCCCCATTGGCTTCCAGTTTTTGTGTGACCCGGGGCACAAACTTTGCAACGGATATGTCATTTATTGCCAGGATGAGCATGCAAGTTACTAGAAAATGCCTATACTTTTGGAAAAAGGGCATAATAGTCGTCATGTCCTCCCAAACATTTTGTCGATGTCACGGTTTGATAAGCATACGATGATTGGTCGCCCATGTGGGCAAAGATACGGATTACTCGTTCGCCTCAGGTCGCTTACCAATTTAACCATTTCCTCAGTCGAGAGACGATCGCCTGCCTTGATTGCCATTTTACAGGCTGTGGCTGTTATCAGTGCCTCACGATGCACCAAAAGCCGGCGTGAGACTGTGAGTTCTGTCAACTCCTCTATCAGGTCCCTAAGTACTTGCTCATAGTTCTTTCCTGCAATTAACGCAGGGACTGAGCGTATGACGAACGTGTCTTTCCCAAACGGCTCTATGTCAAATCCAAGTGCCTTCAGATCTTCGACCTTATGCTCAACCACCAATGCCTCGCGCTTTGGAAGGTCTAGGGTCAAAGGAATTGCAAGTCTTTGTACGTGCACCTTTCTGTCCACGCTGGCGAGTTCGTCATACACAATCCGTTCGTGTGCCACGTGCTGGTCTATTATCAATATTCCCTGTGTGCACTGTAGGACTATGTATGTATTCCTAACCTGCCCCAGCACCTGGGCTTCCGCGAGGATGTCTGACAACTCCCCGGGTTGTTCTGTCTGGATAATCACTGCCTCGGGAGCGCTCGCAGATATCTCCGTTTCCGACCCATATCTCATTTTTTGAGCCAAGGCCGCATGAAATTCTTCGAAGTCAGTTCTTGCAGGTCTCCGAGAACCTGTAGTGGGCGCTGACACCGCAAAATTCGGGCGCTCTATGTTCCCGACAACTCCGGCCACTAGATTCCTGCCCCCAGCAGCAACTGCACTTGACGCAAGCGCTTCCTTAATCACAGAAAGTATTAGGTTATGCACCTCCCACTCTTGTGCAAATTTGACTTCCATCTTTGTCGGGTGAACATTTACATCAACCAGGCGCGGGTCAACGTCCACAAAACAAATGACCATTGGGAACCGCCCTTGAGCCAGCATCCCGCGGTACGCCTCGTCTATTGCATGAAAGAAATGTCTGTTGCGCACAAATCGCCGGTTCACGTAAAAAAGTTGCGCCGAGCGATTTGCTTTAGTATAGGTGGGCTTGGAAACAAGTCCATAAATCGAATACGGTCCAGAAGAGCCAGACATGTGCAAAGACTGCTCTGCGGCATCTCTCCCGAACACTGTAAGCACGACGTCAGTCAGGCGATCTGTCTTAGGGCACCTGAAAATTACCCTATCATTGTGCATCAGTGTCGTGTCTACTTCAGGGTGGGATATGGCAAATCTGTTGACGACTTCGGTTATATGTCCTAGTTCGGTCTGGGCTGTTCTCAGGAACTTTTTCCGTGCAGGGAGATTGAAAAACAGGTCTCTTACCGTTACCGATGTCCCGGGAGGAGCGCCAACCTCGTGAACCTCTTTGATTGTCCCGCCGGCACAAATCACTTTTGTCCCGAATTCGTCCTGGGGTCGCCGAGTAATGATTTCTGTGTAAGAGACGGATGCCATACTAGGCAAGGCTTCGCCGCGAAAACCAAGTGTCCGTATTGAGAAGAGGTCATCTGCTGACTTGATCTTTGAAGTTGCATGACGCTGAAGACAAAGAACTGCGTCACTAGGACTCATCCCAATTCCGTTGTCGGTCACCCGAACGAGCCGCTTTCCACCTTCTTGGAGTTCGATGGTAATCTCTGTGGCGGCAGCGTCAAGCGCATTCTCAATGAGTTCCTTCACCACAGACATTGGGCGTTCGATGACCTCTCCCGCGGCAATCTTATCCGCCGTGACAGGATCGAGGACTCTGATTATTCCTTCACTTCTATCTACTTCCACTCTGCACTTACCAAGCAGTTGTGCAATTCTCGTTGGGCATGTTATTGCCTTTCAGAATGCCATTCGACACGTGAGATTATAACACACGGAAGTAGAACGGGGTGAGTACCAACCTAGCGGTTTATTTCTTCAGCCTGTTTTGGAGGTCGTAGAGTTTTGTCAGAGCTTCGATGGGAGACATCGTAGATATATCCAGGTTCTGAATCTCCTGAATGACCGGATGTTCTTCCAATTCAAACAAAGTAAGCTGGACTCTTTCCGTTTTTGTTTGAATCTTGGTTTGAGGTCGAAGAAGACCCTTAGTCGCTCCGTTGTTTTCCAGGCTCCAGAGTACTTCCTTTGCCTTCTCAATTACCACATGCGGGAGACCAGCAAGACGTGCAACCTGAATCCCATAACTTCTGTCAGTTCCACCTGGCATGATTTTCCTCAGCCAGACTATACGGTCACCTTCTTCCTTTACAGCGATACGGTAATTTTTCACACCTGGCATTATGTTTGCAAGATCATTTAAGTGGTGGTAGTGGGTAGCAAAAAGGGTTTTCGCACCGATTGTTTTGATATATTCCGCCACCGCCCATGCGATGCTCAGCCCATCGAAAGTGCTCGTCCCTCGTCCTATTTCATCAATTATGATAAGGCTGCGGTTTGTCGCGTTATTAAGGATACTCGCTGTCTCCGTCATCTCCACCATGAATGTGCTCTGACCCGAATAGAGTTCGTCATGTGCTCCTATCCTGGTGAAGATTCGGTCAACTACACCGATCTTGGCTGCTTCTGCCGGCACAAAACTCCCAATTTGCGCCATGAGTACAATGAGGGCATTCTGTCGGAGGTATGTTGACTTGCCAGCCATATTCGGACCCGTAATGATCAAAAGTTGGTTGTCTGCGCAATCCAAATGACAGTCGTTCGGTACGAATAGTTCATCAGTCTGCATCCGTTCGACTACCGGGTGACGCCCGTTGACAATGTGGATCTCCGTCCCTTCGTTCACCTCAGGTCTGCAGTAGCGGTTTGCAGCAGCGACCTCGGCAAAGGAACAGAGGACGTCAATTTGCCCTATTGCTCGTGCAGCGAGCAGGAGGGCGTCGGCATCGCTGGCAATTTTGTCCCTCACGTCGCAAAAAAGTTCGTATTCCAGTTGAGTTGATTTCTCCTCCGCGCCGAGTATCATTGCCTCATATTCCTTGAGTTCCGGAGTAATGAAGCGCTCGGCATTGACCATTGTTTGCTTGCGAATGTAGTCGTCTGGGACGTGCCGAAGGTTTGCCTTACTTACCTCGATATAGTAGCCAAATACAGAGTTATAGCCTACTTTGAGCGACTTGATTCCAGTCCGTTTCCGTTCTTTTGCTTCGAGTTCGGCGATCCAGGTCTTGCCATCTCTACTCGCTGTTCTAATCTCGTCAAGTTCTTTGCTGAAGCCTGGTTTGATCAAACCTCCATCATGGAGAGTCGCCGGTGGATCTTCCACGATTGCACAATTGATCAACTCTGCTATATGCGCCAGGGAATGAAGGTTTTCTCTCAGGCTGGCAATGACAGGATTTTGTGACTCCGACAGTGTGTCCTTTAGCCTTGGGATAGCAAGCAGTGAGTTTCGCAGAGAGATTAGGTCGCGGGCGTTTGCCGTAGAGGTAACGACCCGTGACGTTAACCGCTCAATGTCCGATATGGTGTTCAAGATATCTCTGACCTGTGAGCGCATCACAAGGTTGTTATGGAATTCTTGGACTGCATCTAGTCTGGATTTGATTTCCCCAACATCAAGCAAAGGCTGGTCGAGCCATTTTCGGAGCAGACGTCCGCCCATTGCAGTTATGGTCTGGTCCAATACCTGGAGTAGGCTCCTGCTCCGTCCACCTCCATACATTGTCTGCGTGAGTTCGAGATTGCGCCGAGTCGGTGTATCCAATACCATGAAGCGTTCTGTCGAATAGATCCCAAGCGAGCGAAGGTGATTCAACGCAGAAGGCTGTGTTCGTTCCAGATACTTTATAATGGAGGCTGCTGCATCAAGCCCTGCGGTAAAATCCTCGCATCCGAATCCCCTGAGCGAAGATGTGCCAAAGTGGCTTTGTAATACTTCGCGTGGTGACATGAAGCCGTCAAGCGTAAACTCAGTAAGCCGAGCGTTGCAGATACTGGCGATACGTTCGCGGTAATCGTTCGCTTCTTCTGGAATCAAAATTTCTGCGGGTGACAATCGTCCAATTTCTTCGAGTGTACGAGTTTCGGCATCTTCTCCAGATATCTCTGTGACCAGAAACTCGCCTGTTGAAATGTCGCAGATGGCAAGTCCATATATGCCTCGCTGATGAGCAACTGAAAGTAGGTAATTGTTGCTCTTGGATTCAAGCATGGAATCTTCGAGCACCGTGCCTGGTGTAACCACGCGGGTAACTTGACGTCGGACAAGCCCCTTTGCTTTCCTTGGATCCTCAACTTGTTCGCAGATGGCGACACGGTAATTTCGGCTGATTAGACGGGCGATATACCGGTCAACCGAGTGATATGGAACACCACACATGGGAATCCGCCCGGCGCGTCCGGCATCGCGCGAAGTGAGTGTTATTTCAAGTTCTTTGGCGGCGATTTCCGCATCTTCGCCAAACATCTCGTAAAAGTCACCCAAACGGAACATAAGAATAACGTCCGGGTGCTCACTCTTAATGGCAGTATATTGTCGAAGCATGGGGGTTAGTTTAGGATTCATATGCGCACCGGTATGTCCTAATTAGTAGGCTCTGCAGTGAATCCCCATGGATGTGCTTTCACACTGCGCACCATCACCAGGCGACCGATGAGATCCGTGCCACCTGGGAAAACTACCGTCTTGTTGGTTCTTGTGTGTCCTGTTAGTTTTGAAGTGTCTTTCTCGCTTACGCCCTCCACGAGGACCTCAAACACGGTTCCCACCTGCTCCTCGTTGCGTTCGAGTGTGATTTTGTTCTGCAGTTCAATGAGTTCGACCAGACGTCGAGTCTTTGTCTTATAGTCAACCTGACCAGGCATTTCTGCCGCTTTTGTCCCAGGGCGCGGGTTGAATGCGAACATGAAAGCAGCGTCGAATCTCACTTCCTGGATCGCACGTAAAGTGTTTCGGAAGCAGTCCTCGGTTTCGCCAGGGAATCCTACCATCACGTCAGTAGTTATTGCGATTCCCGGGACCGCTTGACGGACCTTCTCCACCAAGGATATGTAGTGCTCCACGGTGTAATGCCGGTTCATCGCCCTGAGTATATCGTTGTCTCCCGACTGCAATGGAAGGTGCAAATGTTCGCAGACCTTGGGAAGTCTCATTGCTTCAATCAACTCGTCTGTCAGGTCTTTTGGGTGCGACGTGGTGAAGCGTATTCGCCACAGGTCATTGATCTCGTTCAGCCGTTCAAGAAGGTGAGCGAAATTTTTCGGTTGCTCTCCCCCGCATTGGGCATTGGCCTCATCTCCGATCGCCAATCTTTGTGAAAAAGGTGCTCCTGCACCATCGCTCCACGCCTTATAACTATTGACGTTCTGCCCGATCAGTGCAACTTCGCGGCACCCACGTGCTACCAAGTCCTCAACCTCGGCTACGATGTTTTCGATGGGGCGACTGCGCTCTGGTCCGCGCACTGTGGGGACTACGCAGTATGTACAGAAGTTGTCACATCCATACATGATAGGCACAAACTGCTTAAGGCTCACCTCGCCGATTTTCCGTTTCGGGATTACTTGCCTTGGTCGGCAGTTTCTCTCAGGTAACTCAAGTGCATAGACAGGGCGTTCACCCGCTTTTACACGGTCAATGAGGTGTGGGATCTGGGGAATGCCGTCAGTGCCTACCACCATGTCAACATGAGGGGCGACCTTTGTGATACCTACCCCCACGCGTTGAGCCATGCAGCCACACACCCCGATGAGCACATGTGGTTTCCTGCTTTTGAGTTCACGGAGTTCGCCAAGTTTGCTTAGCACCTTTCGCTCGGGCTTTTCCCGGACCGAACACGTATTGAGCAGGATAAGATCTGCATCCTCGACGTGGGACGCGTACCGATATCCCATCTGCAGAAGAATATTCGCCATCTGCAGTGAGTCATCTTCGTTCATCTGACATCCCCAGGTGATAATATGAAACGTACTAATTCCGTTTTGCATGGGTGGAAATATTCTGCCGCGGTCTCTTGCCATCATTAATTATAAAACTGCGCCTCATTATATTCAACCTGTGGGGCGGAAGCCTTTGTTGACACGCTCATTCTGCGCGCCTATACTTGGATTGCCATGCCAAGAAAGCACATCACCTACTATGAGGTTCTTGAAGCCTTTGGTACATCCGAGTGCCCAATATGCAATCTTGTGGATAAGAGCATGCGGCAGCGGATGGACGCACTTCTGCATGAGCAAGTGAATGACCCTGGCACTCGACGCAAACTTGTCGAATCGAGGGGTTTTTGCGCACCGCACAGCCGCGTATTTCTGGAACTTGGTCACCCACTGGGAGTAGCCTTGATATTCGGAGACATTCTGGACGCCGTCATTAATGACCTGGAGCGCAATAGCACAAAGCACACTGGGAAATGTCCGGCGTGCCAGTGGGCAGCGAGTGATGAGAGTCGGTACTTGTCAGTTCTAGCGGCTCATTTCGATGATGAGAACATGCACGACGCTATTGTGAACTCTAGGGGCTTTTGCCTTCCGCATCTTCGCGCACTCATGTCTCTGCTTTCACAGGCTCAACGTTCTGACCTTCGGCAGATTATCATATCCCACCTCGTGTCTCTCAGATCTGAGTTATCTGAGATTGTTCGCAAAAGCGACTATCGCTGTAATGAGCCTTTTGGTCAAGAACGAGACGCATGGATAAGAGTGGTAGAAAAACTGAGTGGCGTTCGTTCGGCAGACCGGTCAGCATTATCTTCATTCTGAGATGACCGCCAATAAGCCCGTAAGCGTCGTCTCTTGCCCTCTGGAGTTAAAGGACCAGCACGTTGATTAGCCTACTGCGACTCTTTCGCGCGCTTGGTTCAGAAAGTCTTGTACTTTCACAGGCATTCCAGTCCTACTGCTTTCGATTGCCGAGAAAACGAGGGCCACTGACTGGAGATTGTCTTCAACATTTGTCTCCATTGGTTCTCCACCATCAAGCCATTGCACAAACTTCTCAATGAGCCATGTATTCGCCCACTTCGGCTGTTCCAATAGGGGGATGGTCTCGCAAATATCCGGTTCGCCCCATTTCTTGTTGGCTTTGTATGGATAGTACTTCAATTCACGATGGCTCAGGATAAGAGTGGCTTTTTCACATTCGGCGCGGAAGTACTCATGAGTCCAGCCATTCAGTGTCACAGCATTTGTCTTGGCGCCTTCATAAAACCCTCGTGTACCGTTTTCGAAAGACATTATCACCAAACCTTGCGAATCGCCAGCAAACTCTCCCCAGGGTGGGTTCCAGGTCTGCGCATAAATCGTGTCACATTTGGCGCCGGCAAAATCAGCCATTATGTCCAAGTGATGCACCGCCCCTTCAACCATCAAAGGGTCTGGAATCTCGTGTCTGAACTTTCCCCAACTTCCGAATTTCCGGCAGTCGCACGTGAATCGGCATATCAAGTAGTCGAGTTGACCGTGTCTTCCGGAACGAAGTTCGTGCCGGAGTGTTGTCTTATCTTGGTCGAAGCGGTGGCTCATTGTGACGCCCATCTTCTTTCCTGCTAGTCTCACCTTTTTGGCTATCCGCACAGATGCCTCAAGCGTGTCCGCAATCGGTTTTTCAGACAAGATGTGCATGTCGTGAGCAAGCGCAATGTCCACAATCTGCTCATGGAAGGCTGGCGGCACCACAATTGTACAAAAGTCTGCGGGATTCTCCTTGAAGGCGGCTTCAACGTCCGTATAGCATTTCTCGTCAGGGAGTCCGAGGTGCTCTTTCGCATTCGCCAGAGCATCAGGATTTATATCAACTGCTGCAACTACCTCGATTAGTCCGTCCCTAATATTGGGTGGTAAGAACGTACTGCACCACCATGCTCCAAAGCCCCCTGTACCTACCTGAATCATCTTGTACCGCATGCAATCCTCCTAAACAAGTCGCCAAATCACTGGAGTCGTTCCTCAAAGTACGTGATCCTCTGCATTTATGTCAATATGCGCCACACATTTCTCGCCATTGAGAAACTCGATTCTTCCGTCTCGGAACCGTATGGCGACTTTTCCGTCCTTATCCAATGCTATTGCATTCCCATGCATGTGGATGCCTGTGTCAAAGTCGGCAGAAAGGTCTATGCCTATTTTGCCGTCACTTTGAAGCGAAATCTGCTTTTCGAAAACTGCGCCTTGTCCCGAACCATTGTTTTTTATCACCAAACCGGCCTGACATGGGTTTGGTCCACAAGCCATTATATTTACGCCATAGAGTACTGTCGGTTCGGGGCCGGTGTACTGGTTGGTCATCTCCACATTTATGCCCAGACCTACCATGGGCGCATTGTTGAAAACCTCGGAATGCAACCCACAGGACCATCCGCGCGCATTCTTGTGCAGCCTTGAGCATAATACGCATGCATCTCCCTCAACATGGGCTGTTGTTAGGTGCGAATAGATGGTCCATGGATAGGATTTCGATCCTTTCTCTTCGTGGATAAGCGACAGGATTTCGTGGGTCATTGCTCTGTCATTGTTTTCGTCGGACCTCTCAAAGCGTATCATCGTGTCGAGAGGTTCCATGGGTGGTCTGCCCTTGTATGTAAGAGTCTTCAATGGTATGCCCTCTGTTACCAGATCGTGCTCCGACTCCCTGGCTAGCGCACGCTTTGAAACCAAGCCACCAAGGATTCCGAGTAGTCCTTTGAGAAACATACGTCGTCTGGATATATTTTGGCTTTTATTGAACATTGCAGCAACTCTCCTTAAGCCTGGAATGCGAGCGATTGACCTCAGAGTTCCACTCTTCTCCCACTGAGGCGTGCTCGCCTGCCAGGTTGGTGTTTTGCCTAGATCTGCTCCCAGGTATGAAACACGTTGGGGAAATGTCCATCATTGTGTCATGATCTGGTCCTACCACATAAGTGGCTGTCTTACTCGTATGTTCGCCAACTGTGGCGACAAGTCCTTAAAGGCAAATCGGGCTTTCTATGATAATGTCTCTGCTTGTCATTCTGCGTAGGGGAAGGTGGGCAGTGAGTGAGGTTGAACCTAGCCTGGTTATTTGGTCTCATCGCAGTATAAAAAGTCCTCGTCCCACGGGACATTACACAGCACGTCATCCGCAGGACGAGGAAGCCACGAGAACCACAAAGTTGTCGAATGATTATCCGCCTGCTTCGGTCTTTGAACCTGTCAAAATCGCCGGGGGAGTGAAAACGCGAGTTGACAACTGCCGGTCGAGCATGAAAAGACCGCCAGGTGCGTCTCCAATCATTCTGATCTGCTGCAGGATGTCCGTCGGATTCTTTTCTTCTTCCACTTGTTCAGTAACGAACCACTGGAGCATTGCATTGGAAGCGAAGTCCTTCTCTTCCTGGGCTAAAGCGACCAAGTCATTTATCATCGCTGTGACCCTTTTCTCATGCTCGACGGCATGCTCAAAGGGTGCGGCTGCGTTTGCCCAATCCGTTTGGGGCGCCTCAATTTGCGCTAGTATGACGCGTCCGCCGCGGTCAATCACATGGTTATATATAATCTGCGCATGGGCTTGTTCCTCTTGGTTTTGTACGAAAAACCAATTCGCAAACCCTGGTAGACCAATTGACTGGTAATATGCAGACATGGAAAGGTAGAGATAGCCGGAATACAGTTCGGCATTGATTTGTTTGTTTAAGGCATCTTGCATTCTTTTGCTCAACATGGTCTTTTCCTCCATAGCAACGGTTGCTTGTTACCAATTCTCTGCAAGTATCTCAAAGTATGCTTGTGGGTGATCACATGCGGGACATATCTTTGGCGCAGAGGTACCCTCATGAACATACCCACAATTACGGCAGCGCCAAACGACAGGGTGTGGCTTTTGGAAGACGGTTCCATTCTGGACATTTGCCAGCAGACCCCGGTACCGTCTTTCGTGCTGTTTTTCAGAAGCAGAGACTGCCTTGAACACAGCCGCAATTTGTGCAAACCCTTCCTGCTTGGCCACCTCTGCAAAGTTTTGATACAGCGTCGTCCACTCGTGGTTTTCGCCATCCGCTGCAGCCTCAAGGTTCTCCGCAGTTGTACCGATTTTCCCGGCGGGGTAGCCTGCGGTTATTACAACGTCTCCTCCCTGGAGAAACTTGAAAAACCGCTTGGCATGTTCTTTTTCTTGTTCGGCAGTTTCCAGGAATATGTCAGCGATTTGCATGTAGCCCTCTTTTCTGGCCACACTTGCAAAATATGTGTATCTGTTTCTTGCCTGGGACTCACCTGCAAACGCCTTTAATAAGTTGCTCTCAGTCTGCGATCCTTTTAACTCCAATGTAGGGTCTCCTTTCTGTTCTTGAGTCTTCTCGTGCTTTCGCTAACCAGGCATTGCTTGCCTGGTAACTACCTATTATTATTACCCGTCTGTGTTATGGTTAAACAATCCAAATTGGACTAGCCCATGCCATTGTGCCATTTTCTTGACTGACGCGCAGGTAGTAAAAGGTGAATGGTACTGGAGAATGGATGGCTGGAGGGAGGTTAATATCCGATAGTGGTGTATCATCTATGCACTCTACTCTGCAGTCTAAAGTGCCGGCCGATATTGCGTATACTTCCATATTATTTCGCACGATTTCAATTGAGTTTATCGGTGCAGTGCCGTACACGGTTGCTGTGATCTGTCTTCTTGTGGCAAGATCCGGATGTTCTAATACACTCAGTTCCGAGCCCATTGGAAAACCGTTCAGGCAAAAGTCTACGACAATTCGCTCGCCAGTTGTGCCATAACATCGGCGGTTCCAAAGCGCCTCCCAGATCAACTCCCGTGTGTTTCCCTTCGCCCAGACTGCAGTAAGTCCTCCTGTGTGCCCATGTGTACGGACCGTCCGGTCGCCTACGTGATTAAGATGGTCGTCATAGTCAGCCGTGAACCCGACTCGCCATCCCAATGCCAGTGCGCGTTGGACATAACCAAGTGGGTTCATGGGAGGGCTTTCCGCATTGAACTGTGGTCTGCCTGGTAGCCGATTCCCATTCTCGATGCTCCGTTCGGAGCACCCCCAAATGGAATATATCTCGACCAGCCGTTCCTTTTGCGGCTCGTGATAAGTCCAATCATTGTGGTTACCCGGGTGGGCAGGATGATGCGGAATGATAAGTGCTGTTTCATTCTTTAATGCTTCGAATAATTCAGGGGGTGTGGGATAGTGGCCTTCGTCCGAGCGATATATCGGTCGGAAGTCGTGAAGGTAATAAATATTCCTGTCGCCATGTCCCAATTTTCGCCACTTCGCCCATTCATATCCTAGGAAAGTAGTGAAACGGCCGGGCTCATTCCAGTGGGCGACTATTTCCTGGATAGAGTGCCATAAGTCATCTGGTGTTTCCTCTGCACTATCGTGGTCGCTGCATGCACCAAAGTCAAGCGCACACTCGTCACGCATGTATCTGAAGTATCGTTCCAGCGACCCGACGCCGTCCGACATTTCCGTATGCCCATGGAGAGCGCCCCAAAGCAGGCGGTATTCACAGTTTCTGCACACAATGGGGTTCGTCACTGAAGAAAACTTGCTGAGGGAGTCGCTTACTTCCAGACGGTTTACTCCCTCCCTCACTGATATGCTCTTGACCTGTACACACACAGTATTTCCGACGGACGCTTGCTCAGGAACTTTCTTTTCTCCATTGACTTCCACCGCAAGTTTGCCAAGTGTCGTGTTGGCAGTGTTGTAATTCGCGTCCTCCGGTCTAACCAGTATGGAAATCGACTCACCAGGCGTGCAGGTGCTGGGTGCAATTGCTCTTATACTACGAATTGGGCCACCCAGGATGGGCAAAACACATGCTCCCACAATGCGCTCGAGAACTTCACCCCAAAGACCGCGTATTTTCAGTTCTTCGCCAGGGGATGCCGTGAGAAGTAGGAAGAAACGGTCAGGCTGTGATAGAGCCGGCGCAGTTACTTTTAAGAGCCTTGCTGTTATCGTCTCCCCCTTGGACAGTCCTTCTTCGGGCACAGCAAATGAGATTATACCCCCGCTATCATTCTGACCTACAGCACCAAGTAATTGCCCGGATGCCCTAGCCAACAACACGTAGCCATCCTGCAAGGGATCCTCAATTTGCACGCCTGACCAGGCCGGCTTTAGGTTTCGCCCACCATAGAGATATAACCACAGCCGCTGGTCAGGGGAGACGTCTTTTGAAAGCACAAACTTCAGTGTCCAAGAACCCTTCTGTCCTGCTTCTGCGTATGCAGGTTCGCTTGGGCAAAGGGTAACTCCCTTTGGAATTCTTATCGGGTGTGGAATTGGATATTCGGGCATTGTTCAAGCCTACCCTGCTTGTGCATAAAGAGTCCGGTAGCCTGCATCTTCCGCTGGGAAGTTCGCGAAGTGCCAGTGCGTATGCCTGCCTCACCATTGAGGACGATAAGGGTGGCTGCATCGCCGATTTGCACCCTTATGCCAACTTGGCCCGTTTTTCTCTACCATTTTGTTCTTGCTGTGTATGTGACAACTGCCTGACCGTCTTTTTCAACCTCCACGGGAATTTCGAGGGTCGAAGCGTCCTTCTTATAGTACTTATGCGAGCAGTTAACTATCCTCCAGTCGCCTGACAAATGTTCTACCACAACCACGGTTACCGGTGTGTCCTTATGATTACGCAGCGTTATTTCGAAGGTTTCTTCGACTTCGGTGTTGCTAATTCTTCGGAAACCAGTGCGTTTGTGTTCACCGACGATGTCGAATGCGTCACCCAAATACAGGCGGATTTTTTCGTCCTTCGGGGTGTGATCAATCTCGTCTTCGCCGATGAAGTGCTGGTTTGCGCTCGCCTCTTGCTTGTAGACGCGCACTATCCCTTTCGGGAGAGGTATGCCAAGGTTGTTCTCTTTTGAGTTTACAGTCTCAATGAATACGGCGACTTTCTTGCTTGCACTTACGTCATAACTTTCTCCAGGATAGTAAGTGCCGTAGTACCTCCAGGTCTGCCACCATGCCTTTCGCCCATCGTATACATAGACCTTTTTGACTGGTATCTCTGTTGCCGAAAGAAGAGTGAGTTGTTTACTTTCTTTGTCGCGCACGGTGGTCTTTTCGGTCAACGTATAGAGGTGGTATTCGAAGAAAGCCTTTTCAGCGAACTGCGGAGCCATCGCTTCAGCCATCACGCCTCTTCCCCATGCGACTTGCTTCGCCTCCTCACGCTGGATTCTGTGTACATCGCCAGCCATCAGGTTGAGCGAAGCGTTTTCGTAGGTAGTCCCGCAATTGTTCACCAAAGTGACCCATCCCGTCAGGTCAACATGTTTGTCAAGAGCATCCACCACAGCAACGTAATCCGCCCGCCAGGTTATATCGTTGGTGATGTACGCGATTTCCGCGCGGTGGGTGTCGTCCTTGGAAGCATCAAGTTTCCATACTAGCGTCGGTCGAGACACGAGACCTTCTGGCAATTCAGGGACCTCGATCTCGCCACTGGGATTTAGTAGCACACCCTTGTCGGTCTTTATGACCACACCAAGGTATTTTTCCTGATCATTGGTCTTCACGCTTGCTGGGTTGAGTAGTATTCCCTCAATTTCCTGAACCGAACCATCAATAAAACGCCTCACCTTGATAGTTTTCCCTACTGACTTGTTTAGGATCGTGTTTGGCTCAATAACATCGTACTGGTAGTTTTGTTCCCGAACCACTACTCCGCCCGGGTCAGTGAGGGACTTGAAAGCGACTGTCTCAGGTTGAATTGAGGCTGCTACGTCCGGTACAGCCACGTAATTCGTGCCTTTCTTTAGCGAAATTTCCCTCACCTCCCTCACAAGTGCAAAGTCTTGATTGTAAATAGTGAGTTCGACACTTGAGGGCTTGCCTGCCGTATCGGCGACGGCGGTAATTGCCGAAGTCAGAATTAAACCTGCGAACACTAGTACCAACTTTTGCATTTTCGTTCACTCCTTTTTTGAGATTTGGTTATACTTGAGGGATTCGGATCAACTGCTTCTCAGCCGGTCCCGGATCCGCCGGCGCATCGCAAGACCGGCTTCGATAAAAGTACGCAGCCGCCCCGTGCGAATAATGATTGCTTGTTCTGGACATACCTCTTGGCAACAGTAACAGCGTATACATTTGGTGTGATCAATTACAAAATGCTTTCCTCCTTCTTTGATCGCATTGGTAGGACATATCTTCAAACAAGCGCCACATTTGGAGCATCTCGATGCCACGAATTGCGGTCGGTAGGTCAATTGCCCCTTTAACAGTTGCCTTACTGGTCTCGGCAACCGGTTGTACATGTCTTTCTTGTGCGGGAGTTGAAAGTCAGGTATTTGGACTTCCTCTATTCTTGCCCCCAGTATCTGTATTTTCTCCGGCTCGGCAGTTCCAACACCTTGTTCAGACGCCAGGCGCAACATTGGGATACTCATAGGGTTTATACCCGCTGCGAGGCATGCTACCGCATCCAAGGCAACCGGGTCTGGCGATGCGATTATTACCCTAAACGCCCTGCGCCTCCCAGACGACGGCCCCTGACCATCCATGCCCACAATGCCATCCATGATTGAAAGAGTGGGACGTACCGCGCGCACCAAGTCGACGCATACTTGGGCGAACATTTCCGGATTGTCACCTGCTTGGAGGTGATATTCCACCTTACGCCTGCCAACAATGCACCCGTAAAGATTCTTTACCGCCCCGGTGAGTAGAGTCAGTTCATGGGTCTTAAACTTGCATATGTTAATGAGTGCATTCGCGCGTAGAACTTCCTCCGCAAGAAGGAATCTTCGGAATACTTTTGCGCCTGGCACCTCGCATTCCACCGCGGCATCGTCGAAGCGAATAGGTCTGATACCTGTACGCAAAATCACGTCGTGCATGCCAGTAATTTGAAATAAACGCATGTAAGCATCGCCATCCTCGGCGCCGGTGGACGGACTATCACCAATGGAGCACTCACCGCCTGCCGCTGTCGCCAAACTTGCGACTGCCTCTACGACTGACGGATGGGTACACACCGCGTGCTCAGGTGGTCGCGCACAAAGCAGATTGGGCTTTAGGAGAATGGTTTGCCCGGGCTGAACGAATGCTTGTATTCCACCAAGAAGATCTATTGCTTCTTTGACAGCCCTCAAGACGCGGGACGGTGTGTAATCGTCACATTTCACAATTGCGACAGAAGCCATATGCCACCCAAAGGTTTTTATTTTGCATCACCGCTTCACAGTGATCCTGCATCCCCGCGTATTATATGGGATTTTTCTACTTCTTGCTTGTTTGACAAATAGCACTTACTGGCTTAACATTGGGAAGATATGCAAACGTTTGCACCAGGCGGTGGAAGATGGAATCCTTGAAGGTGTGCGTCATCGGTGCCGGGAGCACATATACTCCCGAATTAATTGAGGGGTTTATAAAACGCAAAAAGGAACTACCCGTCGCCCAATTGTGGTTGATGGATGTCGACGAGCGGAAACTAAACGTGGTCGGCGGGCTTGCAAAACGTATGGTAGAAAAGCGCAAAGTTGGAACGCAAGTAGAACTTACCACCGACCGTAAAAAAGCAATCGAAGGTGCGGATTTCATTCTTACTCAAATACGTGTCGGAGGGATTCCAGCACGGATTCGCGATGAACACATCCCCTTGGAGTTTGGGATATTGGGTCAGGAGACAACCGGTCCAGGGGGTTTTGCAAAGGCGCTTAGAACGATTCCGGTAATGCTAGAGATTGCCAGGGATATAGAAAAACTCGCCCCAGGCGCCTGGCTGATCAATTTTACAAATCCGAGCGGTATCATAACCGAAACTCTCCTTAAGCACTCAAAGGTCAAGACCATAGGGTTGTGCAATGTGCCGATTGGTATGATCATGAGCCTTTCGAAAAAACTCAATTGCAACCCCGGCGACCTCTACCTCACCTATGTCGGGCTTAACCACCTCAGTTGGGTGCTCCGAGTCACGGTCAGAGGTGAAGATAGGACGAAGGAAGCGATCAGGGAAAGCCTAAAAGGGCGCTCTGCTGAGGACCGTGCCTGGATGCGGTGCTACGAAATGATTCCTAACGGCTACCTTCACTATTACTATGCGAAAGATAGCGTAGCAGAAGAACAAAGAAAAGCCGGCAGAACGAGAGGGGAAATTGTCTCAGAGGTAGAAGCCAGGCTGTTGAAAATGTACGAGAATCCACGATTAAGCAGAAAGCCGAAACTTCTCGAAAAGCGAGGCGGCGCGCACTACTCAACAGCAGCGGTATCACTGGTCAGCGCAATCCACAACAACAAGCGGGAAATCCACATTGTTAACGTTCAGAATCGGGGGACGATCACTTGCCTGCCATATGATTGCGCCATTGAAACCAATTGCCTGGTGGATGCCACGGGCGCACACCCCCTCAACGTCGGCGAAGTTCCTCTTGAGATACGTGGACTGTTGCAAACTGTAAAATCATACGAAGAATTGACGATTAAGGCAGGAGTGCAAGGCTCATACAAAGCAGCGCTTCAGGCACTCACTGCTCACCCAATTGTTCCCTCTTTCAGAGTAGCTAAGGACTTGCTGGACAGAATCCTGGAGGAAAACCGGGAGTTCTTACCGCAATTCCGAAGAACCAGAAAATAGACTGCGTAGGAGGATGGATTGGCGTTAGTAATAGGCGTGGACGGAGGGGCGACGAAGACTCACGCCCTGGTGGCGCGACTTGACGGAACAATTATCGGCTTCGGCAAGTCTGGGTTTGGCAGTTATGAAGTCGCTGGTATCGAACCCGCTAAGGCAAATATATTGGAGTCCATCAAGCAAGCGCTGGGCGAGGCTGTGGTCAGGGAGGAGGTCGAATTAGGCTGTTTTGCACTTGCCGGAGCGGATTTCTACCCAGAAGACTTTGATCTACTGACCAATGCTATGCACGAACTTGGTGTTGCGAAGAGAGTGGTTGTACGAAATGACTCAATCGCCGGGCTTCGTGCCGGAACCTTTCGCCCTTATGGTGTCTGCATCATTATGGGAACCGGCTTCAACGGGGCAGGAATAGGCAAGGACGGTCAAGAGGTTCGCTTCTTCGGAGAAGGCTACATTTTCGGTGACCTCGGAGGAGGGGGCGCCATCGCTCGTGACGCGCTGTTCCACGCAATGCGTGCTTACGATGGGAGAGGTAAACCGACTAAACTTACGCAGGTGGTACTTGATCATTGGGGTGCAGTTGACATGGTACAACTTGCAAAGACGCTTTATTATGACAGGTCATCCCTGCAAAAGATCCCCGAACTTTGCCCTCGGGTCTTCGAAACAGCGGAAGAGGGAGACGAAGTCGCTCGTTCCATCATACTGCGCTTTGGTAAAGAGGCAGGAGTGGCAGCCAATGCTCTCATCCGGCGGCTGGGATTGGAGAATGAGGAGTTTGAGTGCGTAATGGCCGGAAGCGTTTTCAAGGGTAAGGGTACCCTCATGATGAACACTGTCAAGAAAACTGTTCGCCCCGTCGCTCCGAAAGCACGTGTCGTCACACCGAGATATGAGCCTGTTGTCGGCGCAGTCATGCTCGCTCTCGAAGCCGTAGGTGTGTCCGTACAAGGCGAGGTAGAAAGCCGCCTTGACGCATCAGTACCCTCCGAACTTAGGAGAAAGTAGATCGCCCCTATGTCATGGACATACAGGATCAGGTAAGACTTGCAATTGCCAGCCTCTTCTTAGGTGCCAAGCCAAAATCGCCACGTTGGTTTCTAGGCCCCAAACTTCTCCTGTGTATTCATAAGGTTTGTGAGTATGTTCATCAGGTCGCGGCCTCGGATTCGCACGACACCACCACCCACGACTGAACGTTCGTCGTAGGCTTTTACGGAGTCTACTCGAACGCCGGGTCCCCAGAAACAAATCGGCACGGGATCGCCCGAATGATCACCCGTTGCTATCGGCGTTGTATGGTCTGCTGTGAGAATAATATAAGTTTGCTTGTCCACGTTTTGCATCAGCATGCCTACCACGCTGTCGATTTTTTCTATAAACTCTTTCTTTGCATCTGGCTGACCATCATGTGCTGCTACGTCTGGACCCTTGACATTGCAGAGAACAAAGTTGTGGTCGTCCAAGACCTTGAGCACAGTGCGTCCAATTGACATTACATCCGAATCCAATCCACCTGTTGCCCCAGGTGCTTCCACGATGTCCAGCCCGAGATAGACGGCAATTCCTGCAATCAATCCAGTCTCCACAACTGCCGCGCCCTTGAGGGAGTATTTTTCGTTGAAATTCTGGAGTGATGGCGCAAGCCCTGCTCCCCGTGGGAGGATGATGTTGGCTGGTTGCTTGCCTTCGGATACTCGCCGTTTGTTAACTTCGTGGTCCTTTAGTATTTGGTATGACCGCCTGACGAACTCGTTAACAATTCGTGCCGTCTTCGCGGATAAACTATCATTTGCATCGCAGGGGTAGACATCGTGTACTTTTGCCCCGACCTCATGTGGGTCTGCATCAGTGACAGAAGGCCCCAACCCAGGACCTCGGAGAACCAGGGCGCCGCGGTGAGCCACTGATTCTTTGAAGAAACAGGTGACATCTTCAATTTTCATGCCGTTTACGGCGGCAGCAAGTTGGTCAGTGCCAGATTCGATTCGTCCTGCACGCCTGTCAACCACTATCATGTTCTCGTCGACCGTTGAAAAGTTGCATCGAAATGCAATGTCGCCGCCCTTGACATCCATGCCTATTCCCGCTGCCTCGAACGGACCTCTTCCTGTGTATGATTCATATGGGTCATAACCTAGAATTGCAAGGTGTGACGTATCACTTCCTGCCCGAATGCCTGGCGCAATCGGGTCCATTAATCCACACTCACCCTGAGATGCCAGTGTGTTCATGTTCACGTTGTTCGCGGCTTCCAGTGGAGTTCTATCCCCTAGTTGGGGAACTGGGCGATCAGCCATTCCGTCACATATCAGGAGAATAGCCTTTAAACCTTCCATTGTTTCCTCCTCGTAATTCCCAAGTTTTTCGGAGCCTTGATAATCTTACAACCAAGGCGCATTGCTTGACAATCTATGCTTTACTGGCATGTAAAATTGTCAAGGTTTCGTCCTTGCGATACGGGCTGGCACACCCGGTAAGCGACTTGCTATTCAATGTGAGGGATCAGGCTTACCAACATTTGATGGAAACCGGCAAAACTTAGTTCGTAGGTTGAATGCCTATTCGAGCATGCCAGAACCTGCTTTTGGCATTCCTAGCATCTTGTCTCAAACATGCTCTTAGTTTGTTTTGCTTCAACCCAAACCTTCGACTCCAGTGGTTTCCCAGGAAGTTCTCAAGGAGACATCAAATTCCGGCATAGGGCGCGTGATCTCCCACACCGCATCTGCTTTATTTTGATGGGTTACTGTGCGGTGCTACGTGAAACTTGACAACGAGGTTGCCGCGATTGCCCGTTATGTCAATAGTGCCGCCATGGTCAACCTGCGATATGCGTCCAGAAGACTCCACTGAAATGACACGCCACCCGGCAGGCAAACGGCAACGCAAGAGCATTTTTTGCGGCATTCTCGGAGGCAATGATACTTCTGCCACCACATATTTTTTGCTCAAATGCGACGTCATCCTGACCGAGACCTCACCAAATGCTGTTGGTGCTCTCTCGACCTCGATTGTCTTTCCGTCTTCCATCCAAAGTCTCGGTGTGGCAAACATAAGCCTTAGAGTATCGGGCGTTCCGTCGTAGTCCATGTCCCAGTCTTGGATGAGAATATTCCGCAACATCCAGAGGAAAAAAGCATTTGCGGCTGTATTTGGCGGGAGAGATATCTGCCTCCCAAAATCGTCCATCGGCACGGGACAGGTACCCTCACCACCGATAAAAGTATCCTTGGTTAGCCCTTGAGCGAGCATGCCGTAGAAACTTACCAGCGCTCTGTCAACCTCATCACGGAGAAACAGGGTATTCACATAGCGCAGAGTGTAAAGTGCATTCACGTTTTGATTTGTAACCCAGAAGGAGGCGTTCGGGCGGGTTCTGACAAGTCCCATCATAAGACCACCCTTTCGCTCCAGATATGCCTTGACCCATTCCGTTTCTTTAGAGTTATGTCTGAATATCTCGGTTCCGAGCAGATAGGGTGCCATCAGATCCCAGTAACTACCCATCCGAGTTGCAGTCAAGGGATCGTAGGGCTTCTCCTCTCCAAAAAGTGCTATTGGGACAAAAGGCGGGTCGGTGCTATGGTCTATACTTTTTTCAATGGCATCCATGATATGTGGACGCCATTCTTTTGCTGACTTCGCAATCCGTTCTGCTTCCGAATTCTCACCCATGTCCCTGAGCACTGCTGAAAACTGATAAAGACCATCGTACCCATTGACGTTTGAATTAAGAGAGTAAACATGAGTGGTGATATCTCCACAGTACTGTTCGCGTGGCAGCAACCCCGTTTCAGGTTCGCGGCTATTCATCAGTCGTTCCACCTGCAGCATCCACCGTTCGCGGTTTTCTTTAAACCAACTGCTGTCCCCTGTCAGCCAATAGTAGTGGCTTAGCATTTGTAACTTCTTGCCAGCCTGATGAAACAACAATCCTTCGCGTTTATAGTCCATCAGTGGAGCGAGCATCCGCCGTGAGTCATTCTTGTAACCCCAAAGTGCGAGTGCACGAATTGCGTCGCCACCCTCGCCGACATACATTTTTGCATACTGATTGCCGGCGCTGTAGCGCATCTCATCGTCATAAACGACCTGAAATGTACCGATGATTAGCGATTTCCAAGCATTGTTTACGTATTGTTCTGGTGTCTCTACCCTCATTCCCTGAGACAAAAGATTCTCCCATACTTCGACACACCTCTGACGCTGAGAATGGTAGAATGGCAGGTCGAGTCGAGGCAGTGATTGTGTCGTCATAGGTTTTGTAAATACTGCAAGCAGCGCAGGTCTAATCGGCGAAAGTTCTGTAAACAGGCGTTGTGCGCCTGGTTCCCATTTCCAGTCGCCGCCAAACCATAAAATTGCCCCTCCTTCTGGTGTGAATAACACGCAATTTTTGGGGTACATGGCTTTTTCTGGCATCATTGCCAACAATGCGACAAGTTTGCCACTGCCTCTGAAACTGATGAACACGGTACCATGCTCAGCATAGGGCGACTCTACTGACGCGAACGCCTCTTGTTCCACGACAAGACCTTTGTGCCGATATCGATTGTGAACAATTGGCAGATAACCCTTCTCGTACTTCGGACCCTCCAGCATACGGAGGTCGCTTCCAAAGACTTCTTCGTCCTTGCCGACATAGAATATGACCGGGTTTCCTTCTTCCGACCTCCAGGAGTAAGTTCGAGCAAGATCATTTACAGCACTGCCGTTGCTGATGAGTCGCGCTTTTACGCGGCCGCTGGGTGCACTCAGGACAATGGGGTAGTGCCTAAAGGTTGCATTCACGTATCGAAGTGGAGGAAGGAGTTTTGCGAAAAAATCATATGTAGGACCGTTGGGCTGCTTCATTGCCAATTCACCCCAAATGTCAGTCCGTGAATTCAGAGCCTGTTGAACAGTGGGCATGTCTGCCGTCACACGGCAGATACAGGCTAAAACTAAGCACGCAATCGTCAGCCCTGCCGCACGCCTTGTCATAGGTCAGACCTCCTTTTCACAAAGGTATTCGACACGGCGAGGAGGAATTCATACGTTGACGAAAGGATGAAGCAGAAATGTCAATAGGTCCTAGCAAGAACGCTATGAATCCAAAATATGAGCGATGGCGGCGGCGAATCTTTGCGGTCACTTGGCTCACTTACATAGGCTTTTACTTCACCCGTAAGTCATTTTCTGTAGCCAAGGTCGGAATGCGAGGCGATATGGCGCTGCACTTAGACAAAGCGGTCCTTGGGGCGATTGACGCCGCCTACCTTATTGCCTACGCCATAGGGCAATTTGTGTGTGGCATCGCTGGTGATAAATGTGGCGTCCGGAAGGTTGTATCAGCGGGTATGCTTGTCTCGATTATGGCTGGCTTTGCTATGGGAGCATCGTCAGCCGTCCTTCTTTTTGGCATATTTTGGTTTGCAAATGGGCTCGCCCAATCCTCAGGGTGGGCGCCCCTTACGAAGAATGTTGGCTGTTGGTTTTCAAGACCCGAACGGGGTCGGACTTATGGATGGTGGTGTACAAACTATGCAATTGGTGGATTGATAGCATCGCCGTTTGCCGGATACGTCGCGGACCATTTCCACAATTGGCGTTTTGCTTTCTTTGCACCATCTTTGGTTCTGTTGGGCATCTTGATACTGTTTCTCGTGGGTCAGCGGGACAAACCCGAGGACGTGGGTCTCTGCCCCGTCGAGGAGTACCACGGACAGAGAATGAGCGAGACTACAATGCAGGACGGTGGGGAGCGGGAAACGGAGGGCTCATGGCGAGCCATCACTGCCGCTCTCAAGAACCCGACTGTCTTGCTTCTTGGATTCGTCTATTTCTTCCTTAAACCTACTCGTTATCTAATACTTCTGTGGGGACCTGTACTAGTAAATGAGAAACTTGGCACAGGCATGGGGGCATCGGGTCTGATTAGTGCACTGTTCGAGGCTGCTGGTCCACTTGGTGTGCTTTTATCCGGTTACGCGTCGGACAAACTGTTTGGGGCGAGACGTATACCTGTTTGTGTGATCAGCCTCGTCTTTCTCTCACTTGTACTGTTCGGATTCAACCGGGCGACGCATGCGGGCAGCCCGTGGTGCCTGGGCTTGATGCTATTTTCTATCGGTTTCTTTCTTTTTGGTCCTGATTCTTTGATTGTGGGGACCGCCGCAGTTGACTTTGGGACAAAAAAGGGAGCGTCCACCGCTGCCGGACTGATCAACAGCCTTGGTTCTATCGGCGCGATATTCGGCGGTTATCTTCCAGGGGTCCTTTCGCAGCGCTACGGCTGGGACTTGCTTTTTACCGGACTAGCCATAACCATCCTGTTCGCTGCTGTGCTTCTCATGCCAAAGTGGAACGCAGTACCTGCGAGAGAGGCATGACCATGGATTCTCGTGAGCGCGTGTTCCGGGCATTAAACTTCGAAGAACCAGACAGGGTGCCAATTGATATTTGGATGTCAGCCGGCTTCCGTACGAAACTTCTTTCTTCGGTTGGTATGTCAGAGGCTCAATTCTTGGACGCACACGACGTGGATTTGCGATATATCGCGGGTCCGAAGTATGTTGGTCCACCTTTGCGTGTGTTTCCAGACGGCACAAGCGAGGACATATGGGGTGTGCGTCGAGCGGCTGTGGTGGTGCATACCCAGAATGGAGAAGAATCATATCACGAAGTCGCCATATCGCCTTTGGCACGTGCAGAAACCGTGGAGGAAATCGAGAAGTACAGCCACTGGCCCTCTCCAGACTGGTTCGACTATTCGGAGATCGAGGCGCAGTGCGAAAGGATCCGGCGTCAGGGACGTGTGGTTGTCTTCATGGGCGACCGAATGAATCGGATCGCCCAATTGAAGCCTGCAATGTACATACGAGGCGTGGAACAGATATTTATAGACATGCTGTGCGCTCCCGAAATCGCCAAAGCGGTATTCCGCAAAATCCGCGAGTTCTATCTCTGCTACGCAGAGCGAATTTTTGAGGCGGCGTCAGGGAAGATTGACCTTCTACTGATGGGAGATGATTTTGGTTCCCAAAACGGACCACTTGTTTCGCCAGAGGTCTGGACACGTTTTCTCGGCGAAGGCTTCGCAGAATACGTTGACATTGCGAAGACATACGGGCTTCGAGTGGTGCATCATACTTGTGGCTCAGTGCGTGCGATTATCCCATTGATGATTGAGCGTGGTCTTGACGTCCTTCAGTCACTTCAGCCAGAAGCGGCTGGGATGGATTCCAGAGAACTAAAAAGGGACTTTGGCGATCGCCTAGCATTCCACGGCGGTATTTCGGTGCAGAAGACAATGCCCTTTGGGACACCGGATGACGTTCGGCGGGAGGTCAAAGATCGCATCGAGTCATTAGCCCCGGGAGGCGGATATATTCTGTGTACCTCGCACAATATTCAAGCCGATACTCCATTGGAAAATCTGTTTGCACTTCTCGATGCGTACGAAGAATATGGAAAGTATTGACCCTTTTGGCAAGCACAAGGACTAGGTTTTACGTTTTAGGCGGCGCCAGGCCTCAGGTTAGCGGGCTTCACTCAGAGCCTTTTCCTCTTCTTCGATCCACTTATTCAAGACTTGTCTGATGAATCCAGTGACTTCGTGGTGGTCAATCAATCCTTGATTCAGTCGCGCAATGGATTCCAGATAAAGCAGGACATCATCAGTATGAGCCTTTGCCTTACGCAAGAGGCCCCTTGCTGCCTCGTGATCGCCTGCTTGTCGCATATCCACAAGTTCCTGGCGTAGTTTGTGAATCTCACCAAGCATCTCAGCGGCACGGTGAAGTTTGGCGACTTTGCCCACGCGATGGCTCAGGAGAGGGTCACCCCTGGTACATTGCACGGCGGGGTCAATCCAGCGCCGGCGCTGGTCGGCAAGCATCTTCCGGTCTGCTTCGGTGGTTTCGTCTCTTACATGGTAGGCAAGATCAATCACTTTTGCCCACTGAATGTAATACTCTGCAAGCAAGGGACCGGCATCCTCGCCGAAGTAGTGAATGGCGTAATCTCGAATGACGTCATACGGATCCAGCGACACGTCATAAAAGCACTTGCCTGCCAAGTATGAGTTCAAGCCATGATTCCACCAGTAACCTTTCGCCCAGTGGAGCACGTAAACTCCCTGGATGTTTTTGTCGAGAATATAGCGACGGTCACCCTTGATTGCTATCGCATAGGGGGCAGAGATCCATGGGGTCGCAAAATTATCCGTATAGTACTGGCAGAGTGTGAATCCGCCTGGCGCGACCTGCCGCCATTTTTCCAGATTTCCAATCAAGGAATACCTGGGGTCATCGTATCCATACCCATGATACCGCCCCCAATGAGCCCATATGATTCGCAACTTCGGGTCTGGCTTGGTCCTTACTGGTGGTTCCTTCGGATTGTATCCTCCGTATGTCTCAATCAAAAGGTTGGGAACGCTCTTTGACAATCGGTTTATCAGTTCATTCATAAGGAGAAACATGAGGTCTGCCGGTGTAGATCTGGCACATTCAGGGCATTCACAGAATTGTCCGCCATCAAAGGGCAGGGGACAGAATATGTCCAGTGCCGGGCTTGCGAGGACAAACTTCTCGGCGTTTTCGACGAAAGCACGTCGTGCTTCAGGATTAGAAAGGCAAAACTGTGACCCTCCGAACTCTTGCTTTACTCGCTTACCGTCTTTCATCCCAAACCAATCAGGGTGTTTGTCAAAGAGATCATTCGGCAGGAAATGTGGATAACTGTGAGCAGGACCGTGGAGAAGCATACCACGTTTTTTTAATTCCGCGATTACACCAGACTTCTCCATCTGCCTGTATTGTTCGTCCAGCGGATAACGGTGGTCGCACTGCCAACCCATGCCGTTATAACGGGCTTTCATCGCAACATCAAGTTGTGCTTTCATCACCGCTGGGGCGATATCGAAAAAAAACGAACTGGCATTGCAGATTCTGTATTTGATTGGAGAGGCGACCGCCAACGCGATGGGCTCAAGGCTTATGCTTTTCCCGCGTGGAATGACCTCCGTATCCAATGGGTCTTGCTGAGGGTAGAACCATCGGCAGCCTATGCGTTCCAACAAGTCATACACGCCGTACACTACTCCACGTTCATTATCACCGCCGACTACCACGCGGTCCCTGGAAATGGCAAGCGCGTAGCCATCGTACCCCTTCGCCGGTTCCGGAAGTAGGGACCTATCTGCTACGGAAAGATCTGCGCGAAGTCCTATGACGATCGTTGGGGCATTGCTCGCACTAGCACAGATCTGGATTGGGCGTCCCGTGATCTCCGTCAAGTACTTTTGCAATTCTTCGGCGGCGAATCTGGAGACGCACGAATCACTGGATGAGTTTACGATCCGCCAGTCGTGCTTTTCGTCTATCGTGATTTTGAGTTCGTCAGACACTTCACATTCTCTCCTGCCGCCTAAGTTCGGCGTACAGGTGTTTATGGTAGCCAGGGTAAGAAGTAGAGTGATCCCAAGTAAATTGGACATCATGTGTTAGCGTTGCGCCGAGCACGAACCTTTTCCCTGCGGAGCATGGTCTTACTCTTCTCGGAAATCTCGCGTCTTATTTTTTCTGTATCGAATGGGTCACCTGCTTCCTTGAGCAGAGTCTGCATAGTCTCTTCTAACTCGTCCCTTAATGCCTTGTAGGCAGGGTCATTGACGAGGTTTCTCATCTGGTACGGGTCGTCTACGTTGTTATATAAGATCCAGGGACCACCGTCCGCAAGGCGTGCGTACGTATGCGTCTTTGTGCGTACTCCGCGCCATTCGGTTGCGGCATTGATGATCCAGGGGTTGCCGCCGGGCAACATCTTCATGATCAAAAGTGCCTCGTGCTGATCATGACGTCTTCCTAATGCAGCCTCTGCGCAACTTACCCCCTGGACACCGTTTGGAATAGGGAGACCGGCCAAACTCAAGATGGTAGGCATGACGTCCATGGGCGAGAAGAGTGCATCTGTGGTTTTTCCCCTGGGCACGAGTCTTGGATACCGGAGTATGAAGGGTATGCAGATGGACTCCTCGAATGGCTCCTGCTTATGCGACATACGGTGCGAGCCGAGCATATCCCCGTGATCCGAAGTGAATACGAGAATTGTATCGTCTGCGATACCTGCCTCATCGAGAGCCTTCATAATTCGTCCCATGCAAACATCCAACCCATGAGTTGCGGCGTAATAACCCTGCATGTTCCGTCTAATTCCGTCATCAGAGTCTATGCGCTTACGCCACTCCTGTCTTTTCCTTACAGCCTCCTGATTGCTTGCAGGGATTGGGTGCCTTTCTAATTCAATGCGGACCAATTCCTTCTCCGAGGTATTTGGTCTCAATTCCATTTTATCGGGTGGGAACATATTCATGTACTGGTCAGGCGCAATATAGGGATCGTGGGGCGGATTCCAGGACATGAAAAGGCAGAATGGCTTATCTTTATGCGTCCTTATGTATTCGATTGCCTTGTCCGTTTGAACGTCGGGTCTCCACACCTGCTTTCCGTCTGGTCCCTCAGTGAGTATTTGACCGCTGACAGGCATCCAATAGTCAAATCCCAGTCGCCGATCCTCTGGTACGTTACCACCCTCGCCTTTTCCCTGAAGATGCCACTTCCCAATATAGCCGGTCTCATACCCGTGGCTTTTGAAGGTGCTGCCGATATAGGGCAGCCCGTCCCAGATGGGAAAGTCGTTGTAGACCACGCCGTTTGACATTGGGTACATGCCAGTCATCATCATGGCACGGTATGGCGAGCATACAGGCCATGTGCTGATGGCGTTGGTGAAACGCACACCTTCGGACGCCATTCGATCAATATTCGGTGTAATTGCCTGTTTGTCACCATAACAGCCCACAGAGCAAGCCCTTAATTGGTCGGCAAAAACAAATACAAGGTTCGGCTTCCTGCGCTCATCCTTGGCAGGAATACCAACTCCACCGCTAATGACTAAACTGGTGGCAACGGCTCCAATACTTTTTAGAAACTCGCGCCTTGTCTGCATTGCAATCCCACACCCTTTCTTCTTTGATTGAAGGACCCAAAGACATCACGGCAGAGAAGATTTCCAACCGTCATGCAACTGCTTGCTAAGCCTTGCCACAAGGTCCTTATTCTCCGGCTTGCTCGCTATGTTTTCATTGCCAAGAGGATCAGTTTCGTAGTCATACAACTCAGTAGCCACCACTTCGTTGTTGTCCCTCTTTATCCATTCCGTGTATCTGTACCGCTCAGTTCGCATGGAATACCCCATAACGTTGCCTGGCCTTGGATATTGGCTGAACGCTGCCTTTTTCCATGGTCGCTTGGGATTGTTTATGACCGGTACCAGACTAGTGCCTTCGAGCCCGCTTGGAATCGGCAGACCTGCTAGTTCACAAAGCGTTGGGTAGATATCCACGAACTCAGCAAGCGCGTCAGTCTTCGCCCCCTTGTTTTTTTGTCCCGGTGCGCTGAAAATAAGGGGCGATCGGGTAGCCACTTCGAAGTTTGTGTGCTTGCACCAGAGACTGTGATCGCCGAGATGCCATCCGTGGTCGCCCCAGAGCACGATGATCGTCTTGTCTCGCAGCCCGAGTTTATCCAACTCGTTGACGATTCGTCCGATTTGTGCATCGGTATAACTTGCGGCGGCATAGTATGCGATGCGGAGTTCCAGTGCTTTATCGTCGCTGAGCGGACCCACATCTGGGATGTCGGTGTAGGAGCGAAGTTCGCCCCAATTGGTCAACGCGATTTCTGGACAGTCCTTGGGTGGGAAAGGATTTGGAGACAGCCCAATCTTGTCCTTTTCGTCTCTGTACAAGTCAAAGTACTTTTTCGGAGCGACGAAAGGAAGGTGTGGCTTGTGAAAACCGACTGCAAGAAAGAACTTCTTGTCCTTGATTTCATGCAAAACTCTGATGGCCTCATCTGCTGTCTTACCATCTGCCAAGGCGTTGTCGGGACAATCCGGGTCCTCCCACGATGGTCCTTTGAGCACAGAGGCTCTCCGCACTATGCGCAGAGGGAGTCCAGTCTTTGGGTCTCGTTCGACTACTTCATCTGTCAGTTTTGTGCCCTTTGCCTTTAGTTCTTCCTCAAGTTTCTTGCGTTGTTCTTGGCTTTCGGGTTTAAGGTACACCGGAGCCTTCGGTGCCCAGTGGGGAACGGACCACGATTGTGGGTCGTCAAGCCCAGGATGGTATATCTTGCTCAGTCCCTGCGTATGGTAACCATGCTCCTTGAAATACTGAGGCAGGGTTACGACGTTGGGCAGAAACTTGCGAAAATGATCTTCCAGATTGTACACCTTTGTTGTGTCTGGCCTAAGTCCGGTAAGTAGCGATGTACGGGAGGGGCTGCACAATGCCTGTTGACAATATGCCCTTGTAAACACCGTTCCACGTGCAGCGATGGCATCAATGTTTGGCGTCTTGATGACTGGTACGCCATAGCATCCCAATGTGGGTCGCAAGTCATCAACGGCAATGAAAAGGACGTTGTACTTCCCTTCTTCGCCGAACGCCACACTAGGAAACATAGTGCTCAGCCCTGCATAGGCACCTGCCATTAATCCGGCTCTCAAAAAATCACGTCTCGTTAGCATCGTCTTTTCTTCCTTTCTCAAGTTTTTTCAAATACCTGACCTCGCGCCTGAATTTCTCGAACATGGTACAAAAATCGTCGGTGTCATAGAAAGGCATGAGAACCATTGGCCCCTGGAACGCAATTCTTGCCAACTCTTCGAATATTTGTTGCCAGTTCGCAACGCCTTCGTAGGCGGGTACGAATTCGCTAACCCAACCCTTTGTTGCACTGGATGGATCTCCGGTTCTGAACCTCGCTGCGTCTTTTGCTCCTACAGCGGCAATGTACTCTCCGAGAAGTTGAATCTGGTAATCCCAGCGTTCGTGTCCTTCTTGATGTAGATTGTTACCCGGGTCAATCATCACACCAATGAATCGCGGATCAAGACCCTTTACCATAAGGTAGGCTGACGTGGCATTGTGTGGATAGCAGTTGCCGTGCAATTGAATGACTGCGCGGATGCCTGCTTTCTCGGCGGCAGAAGCGGTTTCCTCAGCCAAATGGCGGGCCAGGTTAGCCAGGTTGCGGACGTGCCCCGCATCTTCCTTGGATATGTATCCGAGCCGGACCGCTGTGATGCCATTGTCTGCCAGTACCTTTAGCGGTGTGTTGTCCTTAGCCAGATCAGCCAGCGGGAAACTAGTATCGGCAAAACGCACCTCAAGCCCGGACTTTTCGGCTGCGCGGACAAAGCCTGGTAATGCCTCAGCGTAATTATCCGGTTCAAGCCAGTAGCCTTCTCGTATTACCGCGGTTGGACCATCGACCTCTGACTCAACACAATGTGCCATCAGTTCTTCTAGCGGAAGGTGCTGGAAAAACTTGGCAAACAAATAGTACTTCATTGAATGCACTTCCCCGTCATTTAAGTTCTTCCAAGAGTGGCTTGATTACCTTGTCAAGTGAAGCATCGGTAATGTCTGCTTTCACCCCGTCGAAAAGAAACCATTGCTCTGTGTGTTCGACACTCCCGCCAGGATCGAGCCTCGTCATCGGCCCCAGGCTTTCGATTTCCATAAATGTCCCTGCCGTATACGTCTCGCAGTTGCACCCCATGTCCGGGTATGTGGCACCCTCCACAAAAGGTATGCGTTTAACGAAAAGTAGGTCGTTTCTTAGGTAAGCCGCCCAGCCCTGCTTATTAAGCACGCCAATTTTCTGTGGGTGGTTAAGTTTTTCGTCTGTTCGTAGACAAATATATTTCTTAAGGAATGTCCACCTAGGATCTGTGAGGTCGGTATAATGCCATAACACCATTGGTCTCGCGGGAAGCAGTTTCTCTTCGTGCGGTATGTATGGTTCTTGTGGGATTATGGTTGTACCGCCGCCCCGCATAATGGTTAATGCCCATGGCGCCAGTTCGACTGCCCAAAGTCCCTTGTTTGTCAGTTTATGAACAAGCGAGACGCATGTGCCTTCTGGAGCAAGTCTAACCAAGATTTCTTTCTGTATGCCTGTTGCCGTTTCGGTAGGCTGAATTAGGCGAATAGCATCCTCGCCAACCAATTCTGCTTTAATCGGCGAATTGTCGGGCACGTAGGAGCGCGGCATGGACTCCGGCGCATGCCAGAGACGGTGACCGCCCCACGGATGCCAATCGCCAAGCTCTGTCTTCACCACGGCGTCCGGTCCTAATTCAGCAAGTATGTTTTCGCTTCCCTCAAGCCTGTAACCGATAATTCGTGGTCCAATGTCTGTTGTCGCGATAACCTCGACTTTCCCATTCGAAAGCCGGTAGCAATTAGGCAGGTTGAAGAACTGCACTCTTTCTATTTCCACTTTGCCCTCCGACGGTTTTGTGATTGCCAGAACTGCAAGGAACAGGATAAACATATCGCTGACACGCATGTTGCTTTTCCTCTGTAAAGACTATTCATCATCAAAGTGGCCTTACCCTTTAATTGTTCGTATGCCTATGAGTGAATCCCTCTAAGAAGCAAAATCCGCCCCGCCATCTTTTATTGCGTGTGGGATAACCGCGCTAATGCAATTGACCACATGTACGAACGTTATTACAATGCTTCCTGCTAGCAACCTGGCGATAATACGCCATGCGACAAAAGCATCCGGGTGGCGCTACGTAGCGCAGAAGTTAAATTGGGAGCAATCGGAGTGAAACAATGAAAGAAAAGATTGTACTCGTGGGTGCAGGAAGCGCTATGTTTACCAGGGGTCTTGTGGCAGATCTAATCAAGGCTGGGTGGGACATTGACTTAGGTCTGGTCGATGCTAATCCAGAAGCGCTTCTAGTGGCTGAGCAGTTATGCAAGAAAATGATAGAAGCACGGCGGTCCGATATCAAACTAACGGCTTCGACTGACCGCCGCGACTTGCTTCGCGATAGTACTGTCGTGATTTGTACTATCGGCGTAGGTGGGCGAAGGGCCTGGGAACAGGACGTTTTCATCCCCAGGAGGTACGGGATTTACCAGCCAGTTGGCGACAGTGTCATGCCCGGTGGAACATCACGTGCTCTGCGCATGATTCCGCCGATGGTTGAGATAGCCGAGGATGTGCTTGACCTGTCACCTAATGCTTTATTCTTCAATTACGGCAACCCCATGGCATGCGTGTGTAGAGCAGTACGTAAGGCAACCGGCGCCAATATCGTTGGTCTCTGTCATGGGGTAAATGCAGTAGCACATTACTTGGCAGGTCATCTTGGTGTGTCAGTCAGTAAGATGAACTATACGGCGGTTGGCATGAACCACCTGACGTGGTTTGTGGAGATACATGTTGACGGTACGGACGCTATTCCCAATTTGCAAGAAGTGGCCGCAAAAAGGACTAATGAGGACGACAACCCCTTTAGTTGGCATTTGTTCCGTCTCTTTGGTGCATTCCCGGCTGTTTTGGATAGACATGTCTGTGAGTTCTTCCCCCAATTCTTTGCCAATGGCGACTATTATGGGATGAAACTTGGGGTGGATGCGTTTAGTTTCGAAGAGACAATCGCATGGGGTGACAGGGTATTCGAGCAGATGAAAGAGGATGCTTTCTCAAGTCGCCCGCTCAGCGAGGACTACTTTGACCGTATTAGCGGAGAACATGAGCAGGTTGTGGATATAATCGCAAGCATCCGTGGGAACAAGGGAAAGGTGTATTCAGTTAATTTGCCGAATTGCGGGCAGGTCCCAAATCTTCCCGGTGATGCCATTGTCGAGGCGCCGGGTATTGCAGACTCGTTTGGGCTGAGACCTATCGTCCAGAGGGCTTTGCCTGCTTCTCTCGTAGGAACACTGGCGTCGCGTTTCATGTGGGTCGAAACAGTTGTTGAGGCAGCCCTGACAGGGAGTCGGGAGAAGTTTGTTCAAGCGCTGGTGCTCGATGGTGCGGTTAGTTCCCTGGAGACCGCAGAAAACCTTGCTGACGACCTACTTTCTGCTCATAAGCCTTTTTTGCCGCAATTTTAGCAATTCTTGACTCTCGCATAGACTTCTAGTTTGGGAGTGTGGTGTATTTCCTTGCGCGAGAACTCCAGCCTGGCAACGTCGGGGGCAGAATTGATAGAAATGCAACTACCTTTCTCTTAGTTGCCATTTTTGCCAGGCTATTCAGAATCCTGCTTCTCACCGCCAGGAGACGAGACGGACAGCAGGCGTGCCGCTGTCTTGCCCATTACTGCGGCTTGAAGTTCTGGTGAGAGTCGGAGCGCTCGGAAGAGCCTCCTGTAGTCATTCATGACGTCTTCCATCTCGGCTGGGCTTACGTCTGTCCCAAAGATGATCTTTTCCCACGGACCCCTGCCAAACTCGTCGCGATATCTCTGCGTGTCTCTGTCCCACCAAAACATCTCGCGGAAAAAAGACGGCTTTCGGTATTTCAGCGTCGAACCGGATAGGTCAAAGTACATATTGGCGTGCCAGCGGCACATCATACAAGCCTCGGCGTGGTCCGGATTCCCTAGATGAGCCACAAGCATGGTCAACTTTTGGAACCGTCTTGCGATTCTATCCAGATATATCACCTTCATTCGGCTGGAGTCGATGTCTTGATCTACCTGTTCAGGACGGCGCGCAATTATACCGGTATGGAATAGCACCGGCATGCCAAGATGTTCACAACGCTCCCAAATTGGGAAGTAGTTTTCGTCATTGTAATTCGACGTAGGATTAATTACTTTCAACCCTTTGAAGCCACTCTTGTACGCGTCTTCGACTTCCTTTGGGTTATTTACTCCTGGGCGAAAACAGTAGAAAGGAATGAATACCTGCGGGTGTCGGTGGGATGCTTCCAGCACCATATCGTTCGATGCCCACCGTGAACCAGGGGCGCCGGAAAACAGGACCATCCTATCAATACCGAGGCGTGCCGCGGTCTCCATCAATTCGTCCAGGTAGCCTGGGATATTCGGGAAATGCACATGCGTATCAATTACCATATTCACATCACTTTCCTGGGTTACCATAATAAGGATATTTGTCCCACCTATCATCCTGCGGGTTTACAGCGCGTGGATCACCGGTATCTGACATCCACCTTTCCAAACGGGCGCGCATTTCTCTGAGAATACCAGCATGTTCTTGGCTGTCTGCCAGGTTCTTCAAATTCCATGGGTCTTTTCTTATGTCATAGAGTTCTTCCGCTGGTCGCTTCTCACACGCTAGCCTAAAGAACCGAGCAATCTTTGGGTCATCTCGTCTATGGAGAATAACGCTTTTGGAAGGGCTGGTGTCAATGTCTCCAAAACTTCCGACAGCCACATACATTTCAGGATCTCCTGCCGGCCATCGCTCAGGACAAAAGTTCCGTATGTACAGGAATTGGCGCGTACGCACCGCACGGCACGGATAACTCAGGTCGCCCTTGCGGACATTTGCGTGGCGTTCTCGTTCCGTGAACACCATATCACGGTCATCGCCGTTTTCACCGAGGAGTATGCCTAGAAGGCTTCTGCCCGTCATCTCAGGCAAAGGGTCAATCCCCGCTGCTTCAAGAAATGTTGGAGCCAGATCGCAGTGGCTTACAGGAGCGTCTACGGTACGCTTTCCTTTGATACGTGCAGGCCACCTGACGGCGAGAGGCATGTGTGTGCCACATTCATACAGGTTTGCTTTTGCGCGTGGGAAAGGCATGCCATTATCACTTGTGACCACTACAAGAGTATTTTCTGACAACCCACGGGCGTCTAGTTCTGCAAGCAGGTCGCCCACCTGTTTGTCAAATAACTGCACCTCGTAATAATAGTCCAGAATGTCACTCCGCACCTCAGGCGTGTCGGGCAAGAAGCCTGGCACCTCGACATCTTCGACCCGCATGCCCGATTTCAGACCGCTGCCGGGTTGGTATGGCCGGTGCGGCTCCTTGCTACCGTACCAGAAGCAAAACGGCTTGCCGTCAGGTACCTGATCCAGAAAATCGGCGAAACTTTTAAATTGAGGACCCGCCGGGTTACGCTTCCAGCCACCTATCTCAGCGATTCCAGGCCCCCAGCCCTTGCCCGAGCAACCGACGAAGTAGCCAGCCGCTTCTAGCACGTCCGGATAAACACGGAACTTTGCCGACAAAGTACTGTGGAGATTCGCGCCTTCGCCCAATCTGTGAGGCGCTTGTCCAGTCAGAATGGCTCCTCTCGATGCCGTACAAGTGGGCGCCGCACAGAATGAATTGGTAAAAAGAATCCCCTGGGTCGCAAGTTTGTCAAAGAATGGTGTCTTTACGACCTTATCCCCGTATACCCCTGCGTGTGGCCAGGACCAATCATCTGCGATTGCGAGTAGTATGTTTGGGCGCTTTGGTCTCCTATCGGAGGATCTTGTTTCCGCCTGTAGCGCTGAATATGAGGTGACCGCGAATCCCGCATAGACGGCACCTGCCCTCCTTATAAACTCGCGCCTTGATAGAGAACTTCCCATGTTTTCCCTCCGGCAATATCTACCAGTCTGCTACTCGCTCAGGAATTGGATCCATAGAAAAGACGCTCCTGTCGAAACATTGTTTCATCAGTTCGAACTTCAAATCCTTGCAGTCAGGGTTGTCCCACAGGTTTACAAACTCATTTGGGTCTGCTTCCAGGTCGTATAACTCGCCTTCGTCCATGCCGTGGTAAACTACCAGTTTGTGCCTCTTCGTGCGAATCATTGTGAGATTGGGATCAGGCTTGTACTTTCGGTGAAAAGGCTGGGAGACGTAATATTCTGCAAATACTGACTCTCGGTGGCAATCGGCGTCAGTGCGCCCGGCACAAATATCATAGAAAGATTTGCCTTGTACCCGGGTCGGGATTGGTAATCCCATGGCAGTGAGAAGCGTGGGTACGAGGTCCACCAACTCCACGAGGGCATTGCTTCTGAGGTTGCTTTTGAAATTGTCTGGCCAGGATATGACTAAAGGGACCCGAACACTGCAGTCATACATGAAAGGTCCTTTCAGGAAGAAGCCGTGGTCGCCCAACATTTCGCCGTGGTCACTCATGAAGATTACGATTGTATCTTCTCGTCTGCCAGTGTCATCAAGCATTTTCATTATCCTGCCCACATTGTAGTCTATGAGTTCGATCATGGCGTAGTAAGCAGCCTTGACTTCCCTGCGTTCGCGCGGGGTCATCTTGCTGAAGGCAAGCAGCATGCCCCCATATGCTCCATCATGGTCTATTCGCTGGTAGAAAGGCTTGTTATCTAGTTCGCCTGGCTGATACGCAGGGTCTGGCAGAGCATCTGGATCATAGCGCTCTAGGTACTCCTGCGGTGGATCGAAGGGATGGTGGGGGTCAAAGCAGTTTATGCTCATGCACCAGGGGCCATCACGATCCTGCTGAATGAACTCGATTGCTCTGTCAAAGCACCACGTCGTTTGATGCAATTCGGCAGGAACACCCGGGTATGCATACCTCCCGCCGCCGCCTTTGTATACATCGCTCCATTTGTATCCTTTTGATTCCAGCCACTGTATGTACGCGTTCTCCGTCCAGTCTGGGTGCGGGTGATGGCTCCAATGGAATACCCTGTAGCCATCATCAATCCGCTGTTCGACCCGCCGCTGGCAGGCTGAGAGATGGAGTTTACCAGCCAGCCCACAATCGTAGCCCGCATCTGCAAGCATCTTGGTTATGAGGACTTCATCTGGAGGTATGCACTGACCATTCTGCCGTGCCCGCGTTGTTCGTGGATAGCGCCCGGTTAGAAACGATGCTCTGCTCGGTGTGCAGACCGGATTTTGGGCAAAGGCATTCGTAAAGACCACGCCTTCTGCGCACAGCCGGTCTAGGTTTGGAGTTTGGATGTAGGGGTTTCCCAAGGCATTGATCGTGTCATATCTTTGTTGATCCGTGCATATCCAGAGAATGTTAGGTCTCGTCATAGCCGCTCCTATTTGACAATTAAAGGATTTGTCCAGGCATGGTTGCCGTGAATGTCAACGACTTCGATTCTCAAGTATTCCCAACTGTCTCTCACTTGGCACTCTAGATCCGTAAGCAAGCGTCCGTCACCATATATGCTTAAGCCGTGTGACCTTTGCGCTATGAAGTGTACCTCGGCCACTGGCGAACACTTCAGGATGATTTTGTTGTCTTGAATCACTGCCGTTTCGATGACCGGACCGCAGGACGAATAGAAACAGCCTGTCCGAAGCGCTTCGAGGACGGCGTCCAGCGTTAGAGATTGGGCTTTCACCCAGATCCACCCCATGAAGATGTCCCTTCCACGGTGTGTATCATCAACCGCTACTGCCGGAAGGATTATCCCAGCATCGAGAAGGTCATCCCAATGCACGGAACTGAACCCTTTCCCAATCTTAGTGCATGTGGCGTTGTACACTTCGAGTGCAATTGCGCCGTGAATGCGACTCAAGTGTGTAAGGTTATGTCCACACCAGTAGGGATGTGCCATGATTACCTCGCCACCTACGTCCTTGACCATCCTTATGCGTAGGTTGGGGTCAGGCTCATTTGAACAGTCGAATCCGTGAGGAACGTTCAAGCAAACAAGGTGGTACGGCTCAGAGTCAGGACAGACGGGGTGTGTCTCGATGCCTGAGATTACCAGGAAATCTTCACTCGAAACGCTGGAAATGTCGTTTGTTCGATCGTGGTCGGTGATGGCAAGTATTGAGTAGCCTTCGTCTCGGTACTGACAGACTCGCTCGTACAGAGAATTTTCGCCATCGGATGTGAGTGTGTGGGTATGTAGGTTTGCCTTATACCATCGTCCTTCTGTTTCAAAGGGATTCTTGAATGGTGATGTTGCGCTCATTTCCTTCTTTCATTGGTTCAGTGGTTTCACTAAGATAGGCAAGGCGGAAGTATTGCCAGATACACTGCCCCGCCAAACCTATGATGTGATTTTATTATCGCACGTAGCACTTGTCCTTGCCAAGTTTCTCGGTTGTTTTGGTTTTGCATCCTACCCTGTAATACAGAACCGGAGGGGCAAGCGTTTTGGCGCAGTTCTCCTAATGGGGCACGGTGTTCACCACCCCCTTCTTGTTAATTTCTCAACAACTGGAACAGAGAGTGATGCTCGCCCTTCCCAATTTTACATAATCGCCTCGACGTTATTTGACAGCACAAAACTTGACATGAGCCGCAATGGGAGGTTATTATTGGGCGCTTACAAGAAGCCTCGAACCTGAGGAAGGATATGTCAAACGAAGAGTACGCTCCAACTAAGCCAGAGCCTAAACCGAACTGCCTTCGCGCCGCTTGCATCACCTGCCTCGTCCTGGTACTCTTGTTTGCAGCCTTGACCTTCTATACTTTCAGCATCCTCCGCAAACACCCGGCCGTGAGGCGGAGTATCTCCGAAGTCAAAGCAATTAGCCAATGTGTCAACCAACTCATAGAAATCAACGGCGCTCTGAAGCGGTACGAAAGCCGAACCGGCAATTACCCAGAGAGTCTCGATAAACTCTACCCAAGATTCCTAGAAGACAGGAGTGCCTTACACTGCCCATCGGATCTCTCACCAAAATCTCAAATTAGTTACGAATACTTCATGCCGAAAAAGGGATCGCCGGGTAAGACACTCGTCCTGCGTTGCACCCACCATAGGATATTTGAAAAGCAGGAACCCATCACGATCAAGGTATATCTCAATGGTTCAGTGGAAACTATTGGTCCCACCGTGAGTTCGCTGAAAAATATTCGGCCCGCCCTACCTCGCAACAAACCACGACCATCTGGGTGAGACTAGCAGAGCACATGACCGTGGGTCATGCATGACTTGACATTCCCAAGAACCGCCGCTATACTTTTTCAGTCGACGAAAAAGTGGATAGCGGGATGGCTATCCACTTCTTGTTTCTAGTACCCGAGTGTATGCCACTAATCACCACATAGATACGATGGCGCGGGAATCAGTTTCTAATAATGAGGAACCAAGATGCCAGCAACGGTTGTAATAGGCGCCCAATGGGGTGACGAAGCAAAAGGTAAAATAGTTGACTACCTCGCAGAAGACGCAGACCTTGTGATCAGATACAACGGTGGAAACAACGCAGGACATACGGTCGTCCTGGGATCTCAAGTCTACAAATTCCACCTCGTCCCATGCGGAATATTGCATCCTCATGCAACCTGTATTATAGCCGATGGCGAGGTTATTGACCCAGGCGTACTGGCAAATGAGTTGGATGATCTTGAGCGGCGTGGTATCTCCCTCGATAGGCTCAAAGTCAGTATGAACTGCCACATAATCCTTCCCTATCACGTCGCAATCGACCGGCTGGAGGAAGAGCGTAAAGGCAGGAAAGCACTCGGAACCACCGTGCGCGGTATAGGACCCGCATATGCCGACAAAGCATCCCGCACCGGTATCCGTGTTGCAGATTTCATTGATCCAAAGAGGTTCCACGACCGGCTCGCGGAGAACCTTAAGGTGAAAAATGCCATTCTCAACAAAATATACGGTGCAGAAGGATTCCCGCTCGATGCAATTCTGGCTGAATATGCGACCTACGCCGATCGCATTCGCCCATTCGTAGACAATACGACTTACCTGATACACGACGCTCTCAAGGCTGGGAAGAAATTGCTCTTCGAGGGAGCGCAGGGGACTATGTTGGACATCGACCATGGCACTTATCCTTTCGTAACGTCGTCCCACGTAGTAGCCGGTGGGGCGTGCCTTGGCACGGGCATAGGTCCGCGCGACGTTGACAGGGTCGTTGCAGTTGCCAAAGCCTACACCACTCGTGTGGGTGCTGGCGTCTTCCCGACTGAGTTGAGTGATGCTACTGGCGACTACATCCGCGAGAGAGGTCAGGAATACGGCACGACTACGGGTCGCCCCAGACGGTGCGGCTGGCATGATACCGTACTACTTCGATACTCGGCAATGGTAAACAGCGTTACCGAACTTGCTATCACATTACTGGATGTGCTGACCGGGATTGATCCTATCAAGGTCTGCCGGGCTTACCGCTGCGACGGCGCCGAAACAGACCGGCTTCCAGGGGATTGGGAAGCAACCAGCCAGTGTGAGCCGGTGTATGATGAACTCCCAGGCTGGACAGAAGACATCTCGGGAGTTACCCGTTTTGACGACCTGCCCTCGAACGCAAAAAGGTACATACGACACATCGAAAAACTTACAGGCATTCCCGTTCGATTCGTCAGCGTCGGCCCCAGCCGTGAGCAAACAATAGTCATCTAAACAAATCGGGTAGCGCATATGAAACTACTCGCGGTCATGCTATGCATACTCTCTTTCGTCTTTACCAACATCGCCTGTGCGAAAGAGACAGCAGTCATAGTTACTTTCGAAGGATTAAGCCTCGATGAATTAGTTCGTTGGAACATCCCCGAGTTCCGCTCCTTGATTAATGGCGGTGCTCTTGGCTTGATGAACAACAAGACCGCAGCCACCCAGAACTTCGAAGACAATGCAGTGACCATTGGAGCAGGAAGCAGAGGAATGGGATGTGAGCACCCTGCACTGGATGCTTTCTCCAAGTATGCCGGCAACACGCGAGACACACTGGATGGCGAACCGGTGCGTGCAATCTACATACGGAATACGGGGTTAGATCCAGGCTCCTGCTCTGTGGCACACACCAAAATTGGCGCAATCCTTGCCGTGAACAGCAAACTCGAGTACGAAATAATCCCGGGCCTCTTGGGGGATAGTCTGAGAACCGCAGGTGTACAGGTTGCTGTATTCGGTAATTCAGACAGAGGAGACATACCATTCCGACCAAGTGTAATGATTGCAATGGATAGACATGGGCTTGTTGCACACGGAGATGTCAGCAGGGATACGTTGATGATGGATCCCTTGAGACCATTCGGCGTGCGCACGAACTTCCCGCGGATTCTGAACCTAATCAAAGATGTGCCCGGCCAAAGACGACTGGTAGTTGTAGAGGCAGGCGATGGTGGCAGGGCTGAAGCCGCTGGAGAGGATATGATGCCAGGGCGGCTGGATTACTTCAAAGAACGGGCAGCGCTTGAGTGTGCTCGATTCTTAGCCCGCCTGCATGAATATTTGAAGAATGAAAATAGTCGGTACATGCTGATCTTTCTGGTTCCAGCGCAGGGAGCCGAGGCATACGCAAAAGGTGATCGCCTGACCCCAGTGATCATCGTTGGAACTGACACAAGACCTGGACTCGCCATTTCAGCCACAACAAAGCGACCTGGAATCATCACCAACCTGGATATTGCCCCTACCGTACTCCAGTTCTTCGGTGTCAAAGCGCATCCCAGCATGCTCGGCATGCCGATACATTCCCAAACTTGCCCCAATACCCCAGAGTTCCTTGCGAAAATGAACAAGGGGATTGTAGATACGTTTAATGCCCGTAGACCTATAGTCGCCGGCATTGTCTCTTTCATAATCGCAGCCACCTTGATAGCGGTGGTTTCCATCATGACAAATGTATCGCACATTGCTTTGGTTGGAACGCTGACGCGGCAATCAAGCGTCAAGTTTATGCTTACAGCATCAATGCTTCCACCAGCCATCCTGTTACTGGCACCAACCATAGGAATACGCAGTATCGGCGAAACCGGGCTGTTTTTATCAGTTGTAACAGTGATCATTGCATTGTTCCTCACTCGACTCCTGCAAGACGAACATGTCTTATTCGCAGTTGTCGGTCTCGGTGTGGCCACAATTTTCGTAGCAGATCTGATCACCGGCTCAAACTTGACAAAAAACTCAATATTTGGCTACGACCCGATTACCGGGCTGAGGTTCTACGGCATTGGCAATGAGTTCACAGGCGTACTCATGGGTTCGCTAACTCTTGGCGCACTTTCATTTTGCAGTCTCAGGAAACGGCTTTCTTATCCGCACATTGTCCTACTAGGTCTTGTCTTTGCGGGCGTTATTTACGCAGTGGGTTCCCCCTCGCTGGGTTCTGACTTCGGCGGCGTTCCGGCGGTCACTGTGGCATTTGGCTATGCGGTTTACAAACTAGCGTCGCATCGTCCGACACTAAAAACACTCCTAGTAGTGTGCGCCATTGGCGTGCTCCTGCTTGCCTGTGTCATCCTGGCAAATATGCTTGTCGGTGCCGAGCACCAGACGCACATTGGTCGAGCAATCACCCAGGCAAGAGAACTCGGACCCCATGTTCTTGTTGATCTTGCAGTCCGCAAATGGGAGATGAATATGCGCATGTTTAAGTACTCGATATGGACCTATGTGCTAGTATGCATGGTCATTGGGCTTGTACTTCTCTTTATCCGCCCTATCGGTGTACTCAAACGGACACTTAACAAAGAACCGATAATGAACATTGCGTTCGTCAGCATTCTCGCAGGAAGCATCGTCGGCTTTTTGCTCAATGACTCGGGTCTAGTTCTGGCAGCGACAGCACAGATATACATGGCTCTGCCATTGATATTGATGGTGAAAACGGAGACGTCACATGGCGACCGTGTCTGACAATCGTGCCTAACAATGATGCTATATGAAGAGAATTCCGCTTGTCCTCCTTCTGATTGTCTTTTTATTTTATCCCGCTGAATCATCCGATAAACTCGGGGAACAAAAGAAACTCCGAGTGCATTTCGTTGACCCAGCCGGCAACAATATTCCGGCGTCGCAAATCAGGCGTTTCCACTGCCGCGATCTCTCCGACGAGCCATGCCCCACGCGCACATACGTCCACGATGGTTACGCCACCGTTATCCTGCCCAATAAGCCGATTCAGGTATGCGCGCTTATCAAGGTGCCCGATTTCGGCGAAGTGACGCTTTACGCCGATCGCAGGGGTAAGGGATTCGTCCATCCAGGAGACGTAGACTTCATAGCCGAGGCCGCTGTCACACGCATTATGCGTGTCACCGAGGCAGTCAAGCAGGCTGAGCGAGAGGGCGTCCGCATGCCCGAGGAGTTTTATGCTAGGCTAGATGAAGCAAAGCAATCGCCACCCTACAAATCGCTGGCGCTTGCCCTTAGAGCAGGTGAAGAAGTCACATTGGCGCGCGCACGCCATAGAATCGCACAATTCAAGGAACCAAGAAGAGACTTCTATTTCGGCTGCAATTCCTTTGGCCACCCGACGCGCGGACCCGATTACGACCGCAGATTCCGGGAGATATTCAATTTCGGAATACCAAACCTTTACCTTAGCCATTACGCTCCTGATGAGAATGTGCGTGACTTTGCCCGCACTGACCTCGAGGTAGAATGGCTGAACTCGATGGGCATGGCCATCAAGCCGTGTCCTCCGTTCTACATTGCTGCCAGCGTTACCCCAGATTGGCTCAAGAATAAGCCTTACGCTTATATCAAAAAGGCGGCTTATAGTCTCGTCAAGGAAGTGTGTGCAAGATATGCAGGTAAGGCACAGTTTTGCGAGATCGTGAACGAAGCACACGACTACTCGAATGCTCTCCGACTATCGCCTGCGGAGTTGACAAACCTCGCCAAGGTATGCTCAATTGCAGCACGTGACGGCGACCCGAAAGTCTTGCGCATAATCAACAGTTGTCACCTCTGGGGTGAATACGCGGCGAAACCATCGAGAACAGGACAGGCTAGACGGTCGCCATTTGCATACATTCGTGATTGCATCAGGTACGGCGTAAATTTCGAGATTATAGGTCTTCAAATGTACTACCCTGAATACGATCTGCTTGAAATTGACCGCCTACTTGAAAGGTACTCAACATTTGGAAAACCAATCCATATTACAGAAATGGGATGTTCATCTGCACCTGGCATTGACCCTAATGCCCAGCGAAAAAAGGCGACCGCAGGCTGGCGTGGCGAGTGGACAGAGGAAATGCAGGCAGATTGGGTAGAAGCAATATACACAATTTGCTATTCAAAGCCATACGTCCAAGCAATCTGCTGGTGGGATCTCGCAGATGCTGTGTCATTCTGGCCGTATGGAGGGCTTTTACGCGGTGATCTGTCACCAAAACCAGCCTTCTTCCGCCTGAAATCTCTGGAGGAAAAATGGGGCTACCACTTCGGTTCGCAGTAGTCGCGGTCTCAATCCACAACGCCTAGGCGGGAGGATCCAAACGTGGGCGACGTATTTGACTTAGAACTTGTGCACAGTACCTTGAGGCTTTCAACTCCGTTGATACTGGCTGCACTTGGCGGCGTGCTGTCAGAAAGGTCAGGAGTGATCAATATTGCGCTGGAAGGAATGATGCTGTGCGGTGCGTTCTTTGGTATGCTCGGCTCATACCTGACAGGCAACCCGTGGGCAGGACTTGCTTTGGGAACAGTATCCGGTGCAATATTGGGATTCACTCATGCTTTACTCACGCAGCGAGCGAGGCTGAATCATATCGTGAGCGGAATAGCATTGAACATCCTTGCACTCGGGCTGACAACATTCCTACTCAGGCGGATATTTCAGCACGCAGGCGGTTCGCCGCCCGTCAAAGGTATACCCAATCTCTGGGAGCAGAGCCCATTGTTTTACCTGGTCATCGTGCTCACTTGCTCAATGTGGTTCATGATGTACCGTACTCCAATTGGTCTGCGAATACGTGCATCAGGCGAAAATCCGGAAGCCGCCAAGACGGTTGGGATTAATGTAAGAAATGTCCGCTACCTCACGGTGACGAGCAGTGGCATCCTGGCTGGACTGAGCGGAGTGTACCTTTCGCTTTGCCAACTCAATATGTTCTCTGAAGGCATGTCTGGGGGACGTGGGTTCATCGCACTGGCGGCGGTGGTATTCGGAAAATGGAATCCCTTCGGAACAGCAGCAGCAGCGCTATTCTTCGGATTCTTCGACGCACTCCAAATGCGCCTACAGGGCAAGTCAATCGGCGGCATTACTATTCCCTCAGAGTTCATGCTAATGCTCCCGTATGTTCTCACAATTGTGGCACTCGCGGGAGTCGTTGGTCGTGCTACTGCTCCTGCCGCTCTCGGTCAAGAGGATGAGTAGTACCATAAGTTTCACTTAGGAGAATCCAGGTGGTTATTCATCCGTGCCTCTTCCTAAATGAAGAAAAGATCGAAATCGCAAAGCAAAACATTGCCAGATACGAATGGGCTAGAAGCATCTACCACGAACTCAAACTTGACGCTGACAAACTGCCTCAGGCAGAGTTGCCTGTTTTTGAAACCGCTTGGTGGCAGGAAGCAAAGAAAAAACGGTGGCAGGAGATATACCCGGAGATTGCACATCACACGTATTTCGTTCCTCGGACCCTACCCGAGATCGCTTGGAGATCTGCCCTGGTTTACCGTCTTGGCGGCAGGGATATTTATGCCAAGCGCGCTAAACGTGTCTTGCTGCACTTCACCACCTACTCCTTTGAGCCGGTACACCCAGACGTCGGCATGAATTGGAGTAGTTGGGGAATCCGACTCTTGTGGACATATGACGCTTTGTACGAATACTGCACACCTGAAGAGCGAAAAAAACTTGATGATTTCTTTGCTCGACTGGTCAACGGTGTAGCCAAATGTGATGATCTTTGGATAAGGGAGAATCCAGGTGGGCAGTATAATAACCATTATGCCTGGCACAAGATGATGATGGCGGCTTACGGAATCTTTTATGGCGACGACGTGTGGGTTAAACGCGCCATCGAGAGCGAGAATGGAATTCGATCACTTATTGAGAAAGGTCTTCTGGATGACGGAATCTGGTTCGAGAGCAGTCTGAACTATCACTTCGCAGCACTGTGGCCTTTGTATATGACCGCCGAGATGTTTCGGTCCGCTGGCAATCCTTTTGACCTTTACACCCACCGATTCGCCAATGGACGCAAATTGGAAGATGCCTTTCGCGGCATTATCGAGATTGCTTTTCCCGACCTTACCTTGCCGACAATTGGGGATGCCTACGGACGCACAATGCAAATCGCAGACAACCCCGCATACGAATATGCTTGGCTAGCATACCGCAAGCCAATTTATGCCTGGCTACTTTCGCAAAAGAAAAACAAGGTGGATGCGGTAAGGCTGTTCCAAAATGCTCCAGCGGATGACGACGTAAATCAGCGTCCAAGAACAGTACAAAACAAACCTAGAGCACCAGTGGCAAAGAGCCGCGTTTTCCCTGAGCACGGATACGCAATGCTTCGTAGTGTCGAAGGCAGAGATTACTGGGGAAGCAACTCGTGGGCAGCCTTCATGAGTTTTGACCTAGACAGCATTCACTCACATCGCGATAAGTTGAACTTAATACTGTTCGGACAGGGCAGGGTCTGGGCACGGGATGTGGAGGCTTTGTCCTCCGCAGAACACGCCTTTTCCTCGAAAGTCCAGAAAGAACTAAACCGCTCGACGATTTGCCACAATACTTTGATGGTAGACCGCCTCGACCATCGTGCCATTGGTCAAAAACTACCACTGATTGAGTTTGAGTCCACAAAAGACACCAAGACTGCCACAGCCGCAGATCTCAGCGGCTGCGTGTACCCTGGCGTGAGACTAATGCGGACGATTGCGGTGACCAAACAATACGTTCTCGATGTGTTCCAGGCAGACTTCATAGCCAGTCTGCAGTTTATTGGCAGTATTCAGGTGACCAAACAATACGTTCTCGATGTGTTCCAGGCAGACTCTGAATCAGAACACACTTTTGACTGGCTCTTCCATGCGGGGAGCGATGACGGCATAACGCAAATTCATGTTGACAGTAAGAACCCGATTTTGTGGTCGGCAGAGAAAGAAGAGTGGCGATCACCACCTTGGAACTGGCTCAGGAATGCCCGAAACACTTATACTGACCAGACATGGCATGCTGAATGGCGGCAAAACAACACCCGCTTTAAACTCAGCATGCTCGGCGTGCCTGCCACTAAGATTACAATATGTGACTTTCCTCGCAATGACAGATTCGAGCCACCGTCCATACCGATGTTGCTAGTGACCCGAAGGGGCAGGTCAGCGCTCTTTGTCGCCGTCTATCAAGCAGGAAACGAAGAAATACCAGATGCCCACATCACAATCAGTCGAGATAAGTCACTCAAAGTGACCATAACGATATGCCAAAAATCTTATACGCACGAGGTCATGCGTCTCGATTCGCTCAAAGCAGATTGAGTCCGCTGTTTATCAGCACCTAGTCAAGCATGGTCACAGTCGGGCGCCAATCCAACTCGCTCAAAAGTTTAAGGTAATCCTCAGGGGTCATTTCTTCGGGACGCTTACCCGAAAGTGCAACCAAAATTCCTTCAACCACATTTGTGGCAAATATCCTACCGTCAAACTCACGCGTGGAGGTGATAACCATCTTCACCCCTCGCTCCTTCAAGTTCTGAATATCTTCTTGTGTGAGCGTGTTCGTAATTATTGTCTTCCCTACTAGCGCCCGAGATTCAGTAGTGGGCATAAATCTTCCAATAATCTTATAATCACCTGCGATGACATCAGCCCATCGGAAATATTTCTCATGCCTCGGAGTAATTTCTTCTTGCTTGCTTCCTATCGGATAAAGCCACTTGAATGGTAAACGGCAGATAATGGGAAGAAATGTACGACCCAGAAACTTGAGAAAACCCCACGAATTAATGGGAATAGGAATGCCTACATTGAACATCAAATCTCCGTAGATGACTCGACCACCTGGTTTTACCAAGTGCCACAGGCGCTCAGCCATTCCAAACCGGTCTACGCCGCAGACGACCAGGACTTTCTTGCCCCGAAAATCCAAAATTCCTTCGCGCTGTATCCAATCCACTGTTTCCCGCTCCAGAGTGTTTTTGACACCGCTCCCGTCAACTACGGGAGTCTTCACAGCATTGCGGGCAAGTTTATCCGCGTCGCGCACAACATATCGCCGGTTGCCCGCATATAGATACCTGTCTATGCCTCCCAAACCTATGGCATCCACTTTCCCATCTAGTTCGCGCACAAGTTGGGCAAATCGCTCGAAATCGCCATTTGTACCTATGCGAGCAATCTCAAATTCTTCGCCTAAAAGGGTTGTTCGAACTGTCTTGTCGCCCTTCGGGGAACCAAGGCTAACGCTGACGACCCTCTTCATTGCACTCCCCACCCTCTTCGAAGAACACAGGGCTTGACTTCTTGTACTCGGCAGTCGTATGTAAGAGTTCAAATTCTGTCAAGCCAACCTCATTGGCAATCTTCGTGGCAGTGTCTATAACTTCTTCCCTTGAACGACCGTGAATCATCGTATAGATACTATACGGGAAATCATCAAGGCGAGGTCTCTCATAGCAGTGGCTGACATTTTGGAACTTCATCACTAGCCCAGCAAACTCCTCGATCTTCTCATCGGGTACGTTCCATACTGCCATTGCGTTGGCAGAGAAGCCAGCCTTTTGATGCCGTAGTATCGCGCCGAACCGACGCATCACGCCTTTCGCCTTCATCGAATGCAATTGTCTCAACAGTTCATCCTCTGAAATCCCGATGAGGTCAGCCGCCACAAGGAACGGCTGTTCTACAGCCGAGATCCCATGTTGTAACACCCTGACTACTTTCTTTTGCAATTCATTCACCGAAACTCGAACCTCACACGAATCTTGAAAACACGCTTCGCTGGCAAAGAATGGATTTCACTAACACCTGTCCGCTCCCGTATGTCCTGCAACAAGCGTTCGATTTCATGGGAATCGCGGCAAACGAGGGTAAACCAGAGATTATACTTATGTTCACGTCCGTAGTTGTGGGTCACCTGTGGGTAAGAGTTTACAAGCCCCGCAACCTCATCCAATCGGGTTTCCGGAACCCTCATTGCCACTAGTGTCGTCGCGTAGCCGAGACATCTTGCGTCAAATACGGGGCTGATTTTGCGAATCACCCCATCCTTCATGAGTTGCTGAACCCGAGACAAGACACTCGACTCCGGGATGCCCAGTTTCTCGGCTATCAACCGATAAGGACGTGAGACAAGAGGAAAATCGGTTTGAAGCATGTTCAGGAGTTTCTTGTCTAGATCATCCATCCATGCCCCCCAGAGAGTTCCCGCAAGTTTTGCGCCTGCGTAGAGAATAGCCAACAGAGATTGGGGATGGCTAAGTATACCAAGGCAGTCCCAAACCGTCAAATCAGGTACTTTTGCGGTGCCAGTTGGCACGATAATTGAACAATTCTCTGGTGAAGCCTAATAAGCGGTGAAGCCATGCAAAACTTGATAAGCAAAGAAAGCCTCGTCCTTATTGCCATATGTATCCTGGACACAGCAATCACAGCCGTGCTAGTTGCGACTGGGAGGGCTGAGGAAGCCAATCCACTGATGGCTCAGTGCTTACGACAGGGCATCGCCCATTTCTGCCTGGTTAAAGCACTCACTGTTTTACCGCTCATTGTCGTAGCAGAGTCTTACCGGCGTCAAAATCCCGTTTTCGTCAAGAAAGTAATCCGAATCGGAATCGGCGTCTACCTCGGACTTTACTTCGGACTCCTCGCAGTGGTTAACGCTGCAAACTAGACCCGCCGTCACTTCCATTAGATTCACACCGGGGAGTCAATCAAGGACCCACTGACCAATAACCGAAGCCTCAGAATTCGACAGTAATCCTTCATGCACCCCGCACAATGTCACCCATAATTCAGCGCGAACCTTGCGCAAGCAGGCAAAACTTGATATCCTTTAGCACGCAAGGGAAATCACATTGGGTCAGACCCGGCGCTGTGCTGGGTCGGAAAGGTGGCTTGGAATGACACAGAAGAATTGGAAATTTGATACCCTCGTGATCCACGGCGCGCAAACCCCCAGCGAGTGGAAGAACACGACTCTCTCACCGATTTATCAAAGCGCCTCGCACCGATTTGAAACCGCCGAGGAACTCTCTGAGGTGTTCGCTGGGAGACGACCAGGCTTCATCTACCAACGGCTGCAGAATCCTACAAATCAGGTGCTTGAGAACCGTCTTGCAATGCTCGAAGGTGGTCGAGCAGCTGTCGTTACCTCCTCCGGCATGGCGGCGATAACCGATGCAGTGCTTGCGGTTTGCCGCGCAGGCGATGAGATTGTTTCAGGCAACTCACTCTTTATGTCAACATTCCTACTCTACGATGTGGTGCTCAAGAAACTGGGAATCCAAGTAAAACTTGTCGAATCCAGCGACCTTGCTGCATGGCGATCAGCAGTTACGCCAAACACAAAATTATTGTTTGTGGAAACCATCGGCAATCCAAAGATGGATGTGCCCAATATATCCGAACTCGCCAAACTGGCTCACGCTAATAGCGCTCCGTTGATTGTAGACAACACACTGGCAACCCCATATATGTTTAGACCAATTGAGCACGGCGCAGACATAGTGGTCCACTCGACAACCAAATACCTGAACGGACACGGTTCTGCTGTGGGCGGTGTGGTCATAGATTCAGGGCGCTTTGATTGGCCGGAGGATAAGTACCCGGATTTTAAACCGTATAAGGACCGAAAGGGGGACCTTGCCTATATTGACAAAGTGTGGCGTGAAATTCACATCAACTTCGGTACAAGTCAAGCACCGTTCCACTCGTTTCTCACCTTGATCGGTCTGGATACCCTTGCACTCAGAATGGAACGGCACTTGAGCAACGCAATCAAGTTAGCCGAGTTTCTCAGCCAGCATCCAAAGGTAAAGTGGGTGAACTTCCCCGGTCTCCCCAGTAGCCCAGCGCATGATGTCGCTACCAAACAATTCAAAGGCAAAGGCTACGGAGCACTAATGACCTTCGGGTTGGAAAATCAGGAGGCTTGCTTTGGGTTCATCCGCAAAGTAAAACTTGCTTACCACCTGGCGAACCTGGGCGACTGCAAGACGCTGGTTATACATCCTTGGTCGTCCCAGTACGTGAATTTTGCCGAAGATGTCAGACGCGCAAATGGAATCTTGCCTGAAATGATCCGCGTCTCCGTGGGCATCGAAGCCATTGAGGATATTATCGAAGACTTCGACCAGGCGATTGGTTAGAATATTAGCAATTAAGAAGTCGAATGCATCGAAGGTCTCAAGTTATAAAAAGCCATGACGCAGAGCAACTCAGTCGGACCAGTGGAAACAAAATACTTTACATTTGCGGAACCACCCAACGAAATGCAGTTGGATTGCGGTCGCAAACTTGGACCAATAACGCTCGCATATGAGACATATGGTGAACTGAACGCTGACAGGAGCAATGCTATCCTTGTGTTGCATGCACTGTCAGGAAGTGCGCATGTGGCTGGACCAAGTCAGGGTGACCAAGACCCACCGTGGTGGGACATAATGGTGGGACCAGGAAAAGCCCTGGACACAGACAAGTACTTTGTCATCTGCTCAAACGTATTGGGTGGATGCAAAGGCTCGACTGGACCGAGTTCGATCAATCCGGCTACCGGGCGACCGTATGCCCTATCATTCCCCGTGGTAACGATCAGTGATATGGTGAATGCGCAGAAACATTTGATTGACCACCTAGGAATCGAGTCGCTTTTCTGTGTGATCGGGGGTTCCATGGGTGGTATGCAGGCGCTTCAGTGGTGTGTCAGCTATCCTGATATGGTAAAACTGGCGATCCCGATTGCAACAACCAGCCGGCTTTCAGCGCAAGCGATTGCCTTCGACGAGGTGGGCAGGCAGGCGATTATGGCCGACCCAGATTGGATGGGGGGCGAATATTACGGAAAGACAGTGCCTAGGCGTGGTCTCGCCATCGCCAGGATGATTGGTCATATTACCTATCTTTCCGAAGAATCAATGCACCGAAAGTTCGGACGCGCACTCCAGGATAAGGCAGAGTATGGCTATGACTTTGTGACCGACTTTCAGGTAGAGAGTTACCTGCGCTACAAAGGCGACCACTTCGTCAAACGCTTTGACGCAAACTCGTATCTTTATATCACGAAGGCAATGGACTACTTTGACCTTACACAGCCGACTGGGTCGCTCAAAGATACCTTCAAGGTTGTGAAGGCAAAGTTCTTGGTCATATCATTCTCATCAGACTGGCTATTCCCGACACACCAATCCAAGGAAATCGTCAGTGCTTGCCGATACAACAATCTGGATGTGATATTCACAGAAATACAAACAGACCACGGGCACGATGCGTTCCTTTTGGAATCAGAGCAACTAACCCGGCTCATTTCCAACTTCCTCGAACACGGGTGGAGAAGGATACACTAGAGATGTCGCTGGAAGAAATATGTACGCAAGACGGCATAATACTGAGGCTAGCACCAGAGCACAAATTGATTATTGATCTTATAGAAGAGGGGACACGTGTCCTTGACCTAGGATGCGGCGAGGGCGATCTCCTCAAGGCACTCAAGGATAGGAAGGGAGTCCGCGCCGAAGGCATTGACCTATCTGAGGAGTGCATCCAGGCATGCGTGGAAAAAGGTTTGCTTAACGTACACCATGGAGACCTAGACGAAGGGCTTGCGGATTATGCCGACCAATCAGTGGATTACGTCATCCTCACGAACACTATCCAGGTTCTCCACCGACCGTTATTTCTCATCAAGGAAATGGCACGGGTCGGGAAAAAATGCATTATCAGTTTTCCAAACTTTGGACATTGGTCCATCAGATTTCAACTGATGTTCAAGGGCAGGATGCCAAAGAACTCAAGATTGCCATATGAGTGGTACGACACCCCGAACATCCACCTAACGACGATAGCCGACTTTTATGATTTCTGCCGCGTGGCAAATCTCAGGGTGCTAAAGGTGCTTCCGCTCCGCACTGCTGGTGACGGTCAGTGCAAGATCGTCCGGTTTCTCCCCAATTTCTTTGCAGATGCAGCCATTTTCGTAGTCGAAGCCACTCGATAATCTGAGATACTTGACCTCCGCGCTTGCAAGCCTGCAGTGCTAGCCAGTACGCAGGCTTCGCACAGGTGCTGCGACTAGCACAATTGCAACCGCCAAAAGCACAATCGTCGCTGCAGGAGGCAGGTCGAAAATATACGACAAGTACAATCCGCCAATCACAGGAACTACCGCAGACACAACTGCTATCCATGTGGCAGAGCGGAGTCTATCGCCGAGCATCAGCCCCACCATGCCAGGCGCCACAAGGAGGGCAAACACCAGAAGCACACCAGCCACCTTTATGGACACAGCAATCGTGACACCAAGCATCAAGTAAAAGAGCATTTCCCACAGCCTGACTTTGATTCCCAACGTGGCTGCGACCTCTGCATCGTATGAACTGGCGAGCAGTTCCTTGTAGAACAACTTATAAGTGACAAGGGCAATGATGCAGACAGCCGCCATAAGGTATACATCTTGTGGCGTGACGGCAAGAATGTTTCCAAAAAGGAGATTGAGCATGTGGGCTTCACCCTGTGCACTTTTTGCCACTAGGACAATGCCCAGCGCAGACGAGGCTGCATATGCAGCACCTATGATTGTTTCACGCGGAATCCTTTTTTCCAGCGGTTGCGAAGAGAATATGGCTACGCCACCAAGCATGGCCGCGAGGGATGCCAATAATGGATTCCAACCCAATAGCAGGGCGAGTGCCACACCCGCAGACGATACCTGCGCGAGCGTGACGCTTACAAAGATTATCCTCTTCAGAACAACAAAGATCGCCAATGCACCGCACAAGACCGCCATGAAGATACCCGTGACCAATGCAAGCCTCATGAATGGTATACTAATGAGTTCCATAGTCCTGCCCTTTCTATACCACCACCTTAACGCCTGCAACCTCTCCTACGCTCACAGGAGCAGAATAAAGACGGCTCAGGTTTTCAGAAGTGATCGCCTGTTCAACAGGCGCAATCTCGACTCTGCCATCCCCCGCAAATGCAACATCTTTCACATAATTGATGACCGTGTGAAGCGTGTGGCTCACCATTACAATAGTCAGCGAGTGTTCATCATGAAGGTGGCGAATGAAGTCCATAATTGCTCTCTCACCGGCAACGTCCATGTCCGTAGTCGGCTCATCAAGTATAAGTATAGTTGGCTCAGAAGCAAGCGCCCGTGCAATGAGAGTGCGCTGTTTCTGCCCTCCTGAAAGGTCGCGATACGGCTTGCCTGCGAGTTCCGTGATTCCTAGGTGCCCGAGACATTCCATGCATCTGTCTACATCGTGCCTTGTAGGACTACGCAACGGTCCAAGAAGCCCATACCTGCCCATCAATACGACCTCGAGAACAGTCAACGGATAAATGTTGTCAGTCACTTGCCTTTGGGGCACATACCCAAACCGCGCCCTGCCTTTGTCATTGACCTCTATCCTTCCGGACAGCGGTTTGGCTATACCCAGAATGGATTTGAGCAAGGTTGTCTTCCCGGCACCATTCGGTCCAACAATGCCCAGGAAATCGCCAGGCTTGATAGAAAAGTTAATAGACTTAAGAACTACGCGGCGCCCATATCCTAACGAAACGTCCTTGAAAACTACCAATGGCTTCATTTCTGCCCTCAATTCTTATTTAAGGCTATCCGCAATTCGATCAACTAGGTAGTCGAATAGCCCAATGTAATCTGTCACTCCTTTCACACATCCAACCGACGAAGGACATACGATAAGTTTTGCTCCTGTCTCACGGGCAATCATTTCAGGAAACTTCTTTGGATAAAATGGTTCCATGAGTATAAGCCTGACTTTTTCGGACTTCATGCGCTCAATCAAAGACTTTACATGACCGGGCGACGGCGGTATGCCTGGTTTTGGCTCCACATTGCCGAACTCCACAAATCCGAATCTTTGAAGAAAATACACAAAACTCTTGTGATAAGTAACCACTTTTGTGCCCTTGAAAGGACGGAGTCTGTCTTGCCACCCCGCCAGCGCACGGTCAATTCTACTCGCGTATTGCTCATAATTCTGGGTGAAGTAAGACTTGTCCGTAGGCGACACCCGACATAGGGCTTCCGCTATGTTGCGGGCAATCACCTTCCCATTGACAGGGTCAAGCCAGTAATGCGGATTGCCATAAATGTGAATGTGACCCATTGATGGATCGAGTTTTACCGTGGGTATCTCTAGTCTCTTAACTCCCACCGAAGCATCCACATATCCCTTCGACCCATAGACGATATCGCTATTTCTGGCAGCATCAACTAGGGATTGCGCCCAAATGTCTAGGTCCAAACCGACTCTCACAAAGACATCAGCCTTCCTTAGTTGGTTCACCATACTCGGGCGAGGCTCAACCATATGTGGATCAATCGTCCCTTTTGCTAGTGCTACTACGTTCACCTTGCTGCCACCGATGTTTCGGGCAATGTCTGCAAGGTCTTCTGTAGTGGTGACTACATTAATCTTTGCCAAACATGCTGTGCAAAACGAACTAGCGAGAATCACTATCAAGAAAATCACTGCATATGCTCGCATATAGCATCAGTACTCCTTTCTAAGCGTTACTCAAGTGGATGGCTATGTGGACCTATACCCCATATCGCCTGCAAGAACGCCTCATTGACGCTTCCCACTCCTGCTCTGGAACCATGTGAAAGTTGTAAGCGCAAGTGGGTTGTCTCTGTCAGATGATTCGTCAAGATGAAAGAAACGCCAGAATCGCGACCATCAAGAGGAAAAGGCCTTTCACTCCAGTCATAGCGTAACCCTAATTCCCAGTACTTATTCCACTTGTAGCCGGTAAAGCCGTAGTACCCAACTCTTGTGTTGCCTTCTCGGCGTAGGGCATAAACCTCTCCCTGGACAGTCGTCCTCCCGTAGGCTGAAAACCAGTTCTTGTATGTGGCATCCAGACCAAGAAGAGATATGGAATCGCGAATGTCGGTCTCCTCGCTTGGCCTTCGGAGCCCGGTGCCATGGATACCACTCACGCCTACCTCGAGTTCGGAACTGTCTGACAGTTCCCTCGAACCCCACAGTCTTGCGGAATAGAGTTTGTCATCGAACCCTGGACCAATTTCTACCATAGGTTCATCGCTGGGAAGATGTGTGTGCGACCTGACTCGCCAGGCACCTACCTCCAAATTAAGGAAATATTTTCCCGGAAAGAGATAACTGAGCGACGCACCTTCTGCTATTAATCCCTCATCACCCAGGAAATTCTCACTTGCAGACGGTGCTGTAACGTACGGACGATGGTGTGGATGTATCTTGTTCACCTTTCCAAAGTCAAGGCGCCTCTTGCCTAAGATGGCTGAAAGATTGCTATTGCCAATTTGAAGAAAGGACAGAAAGCATTCCTCGACGACGGCTTCATGGTTGTGTTCTTCACCCATGCAAACCACGGCATCGCCCCTGATTTGCGGATACAAATACCCCTGTAGGACAAGTTCGGCACCGCGCAAAACGACGTCATTGCGGTTCGCCTTCGTTCTGTCGCTTGTAAAATTACCCACGATGTCACCGACGATGCTAATGTCGGGAAGAAGCGTCTGAGGAACTCCGGCCGCAGTTGACCCTCCTATCACCGTCGGCTCCTCTGCCGCACCACTTTCGGGAGTAACCTGCTCGACCGCCGGCGTCTCCTCGAGGCGACTTTTAAGATCCTGTAGTTGGGTCTCTAAGTCTGCTAGTTTGGCTTTTATGGCCTCGTATTCGGCTTTAGGAATGGTTACCGTTTCCTCAGACCCTGCCACCGTGTTTGTAGTCTGCGCCCAAGCGAGCCCTACCGATGCCATCAGCCATAGGAGAGTTATCCCAAGCACTCTCACGGTTATCTAACCTCCTGGTTTTTTTAAATAGTGTGCTGGAAAACACGTTACGCTGACGCCAATTCTTATCCTATTGCACTGACGTCTTTGTACAACTCTTGGAAAAGAAGACTCCTACTTAGGTGAAGAGCAATACAGGAGGAGCACGTATGGAGATAATCGCTATTGGTGAGGAATAATGATGCGCTTGAAAACGTCGCGAAAGAGGACTGACAAGTTGCTCCCACGACACGTCAACACATGCCTGTATGGTCGTAATGCTTGCAGCCACCCAGGCACATGCCATGCAAATATCTCTGGAAACTTCTCGGGGTTCACTCGTGACGTAGACCTGAGCCTTGTCTGCGCGTTGGGGCGAAAGATGTTCTGCATGGCAGTAGCCTGCTGAAGTACACGTGTGCAAAAATGGTGCAAAAAGAACAAGAAATAGGTACGGTACTAGCAGCAGCGTCAGAGGCTTTACGTAGTTATTATGGCGCAGATGGCTCATCTTCATATCAGTTTCCCCATGTAGAACACGCCACTTGACCTACTTCGGACCCTACGTCTGGGGAGCACGACCCATGTGCCCTCTCTTAGGTCACAATAACATGCCGAACGCGCTGTGTCAAGAGTTCAGGACCGTCCCCCGGGGCTACACTTCGCTCCGGGAGACGGCGAAGTCCCTCATTTCTTTTCGAGTTCTTCAATCTGAGCCTTTATCGCGTCCAGTCGTTGTTGGAGTATCTCAGCCTGGCTCTTTAGGAAAGTAAGCCTATCAAACCCAGCCTCTGCACTTCCCCAGGCTTGCCCCGCGCCTGGAGTTGGCCACTGTCCGCTAGCAAGAAACTGTGCGCAAGGACCCAGCCCACTCGGGCTACGACCAACCCAACCGGGGCTATAGCCGAATCGTACCCATCCGGGAAGCCCAGTCATGTTGTACATATTTCTGTGGCGCATCTCAACACCCCCTTTCATTCATGTTGTTCTAAAAATTCTCTGTCTGTGCCAACTGGGTGCCATCGGCGTCTTCCTCGCAAAAGCAACTTGATTAGCGCCAAACACAAAGACCTCCGCTAGGATGTCTCATGCGCTTGTTCAGTGATTTCTCTAAAAACCTTTAAAAACCGTTCCATCTCCTGCCGCCTTCTCTCGATCACGTGCGCCCAGTCTACAAGGTGCAATTCGCCAGCTTCCGTAAGCGAGTAACACCTCCTGGCCGGACCAGTCCCGCTCGTATCCCAATGAGAGACGACCATTCCGGCATCCTCAAGTTGCCTGAGCATCCTATAGACTGCTCCCGGCTCTATCTCAGAGTCTGTCATCGCCAAGTCCTGAACATGTCGCACCAGGTCGTATCCGTGCATTCCTGGGTGCTGCTTTAAAGCAAGAATTACCACGGGCTCGATCAAACGCGACACTTTCCCCATGCTACATGAGCATGGCGGACCCCCTGCACCGTGCCGTCTACAGAAACGTCGCATCAATGTGCATCACTCCTAGGTGTATATTCCACATATATCCTATCACATAGCATCGCTTTTGTCAACTTTCTTCGCTTAACTAATACATAGACGCTAATTCTAGGAAAGTTTGTACATTTTTGCGGTAGGCTCACACCTGGTAAACCCATCTCTGATATCACCCAGTCACCAAGGCGCTGACTTCCTCCCCCGTCTCCAAGTCAAGCACCTGCACGAGACCATCGCAGATCAAGCCAACGGTAGCGATTGGAACGCCATCTCGCTCCAGTTTCGAGTGTGTCGGGCTGCCAGGATTGATGTGTATAGCACGTCCAATTCGTTCCACGACGGGAATATGCGTATGACCGGTGATTATTATGTCTGCTCGGTAACGGCTGGCAATCTCAGCCATCCGTTCGTTGGTCAATGCGTGCCCATGTGACATCACGATTGCTTTCTCACCAAAGTACACAAATGCGTAGGGAGAAAGTGTTGGGATTTCCAGTAACTCTTGGTATACCTCGGCATCACAATTGCCACGGGCGATGATCACGGGAATCGGACACTTATTAATCAGCCTTGCCAGTTCCGGAATATCATAGCCCTCGCCCGGGGAAAGGCGCGGAGGATGGTAAAGTACGTCTCCCGCATGGAGTATGAGATCCACGTCGCCCAAAAGTTTTATTGCTTTCTGCCACGCTGAGACATTGCCATGCGTATCACTTATGACTCCTATTTTCATAGAACCCTCCGAATGCGTGGTCTGACTGCCAAGGACCCAAGATCATTGCTATGCGGCACCCGTTTGTCAACATTCCTGCGACTAGTTCAACAAGGAGGGTCGGCACTCCTGCTCGGAAGCCGACCCTCCTTGAACAACCGCCAGTCGGTTGATCGGTTCACTGTATCGTCAGGGTTATGTTGTCACGGTAACTTTGTATCCAATATCCATACCAGGCCCATAGATATTCAGATGTTGGGAAATCATCGGGAAGACCGACTGTCTGAAGGCTCTGGGATGTGCTGTCCAGCCACCAACCAACCGAGTTGATCCACCCATTATCCCTTGCCGTAGCCAACGACACCGTCTGACCCTGGTAGGTCACCTGGGTATTCGCCCATAGTTTCCCTTGTGGCAGCGGATGACCAATCAGGGTCCAACCTGCTTTGGGCAAAACGACGTCACGACTCGACGCATTGTTGGAGTAAGCCTGGTATGTGAAAGTCTTCATTCCGTCCGCAAATAAATAGTAACCCTCACCGACCTTGCACTCACCGAAATTGCTCGGCGCCCAGGGGTCGTATGTAACGAAAGAAGTTGTCATGGGATCCCACCGCGACAGATTGTTATCTATCTCGATCCCGTTGAAGACAACTGCAGGGTCTGGATCTATTGGATCGTTCGGGAGGCTAATCAGATTCCAGCCCGGATTTATCAATCCATACGGCGAGATTTTGTTGACGTATCCGAGTACGAAATTACATTTAAGTACCTGCCCGGCTGCCACGGTCTGGTTTTGGTATGTCACTGGTGGGAAACCGGCTTTCTCGCAAGTTAGGGTATACGTACCTGGCGGCAGGTCGAGAATGCCGTAAAACCCAGTGGCATCTGTCTGCGCCGAACGAGTCACTGGACCGGTCGCAGTAACGGTTGCCTTGTATATCCAGTTCCTGTATATGGGATCATTCGGGTTGGCGCCGTTGGTGACCGTGCCAGTTATCATACCAGTAGTTGGATTGCTCTTCCACGGCATGTCAGGCGTTTGCACAGCATCCTGATACAGGTTCGACTTGACGGCTGACCAGAAACTCGACGCCGGCTGTCCGTCCTTATTTGTCACAGCGTAACTATAATTGCACATACCACTAAGTCCGATACTGCGATCATAACTCATCTGGGTCACACTATCGGTTATGGAGTTGAGGTATGCCGCCTGCCCGTCAACCCCGTGCCGCCCGCTATTTGTCTGGCAGGTGTCAAGCCAATTTGCCCACAAGCGGTAGTCTGGTGCCTGTGTAGTGTCGTACTCTCGCTTGTAGTTCATCAGTATATTGATGTCAACGATGTGATTTTGCATCCAGCCTTGGGAGTCCTGGTACACTTCTTTATATTGACGTGTGTCGGTGTAATTAGTATTGGGATCCGAGCCCATCCACCCAACCGAGTCCACAGATAGTTTCACATGGGGTTTCACAGCCATGATTTGGCAGTAGCATTTCTTCACCAAGTCTGTCACCTGCTGTCTCCGATATTGTGCCCATACTCCCCAATTAGGGTCGGAGGTAGATGTCGGCGGCCAGAAACCATATTCGTCGTAGAACCGTTGCTTAGTAATGCTGTTATAACCCCATGTGTATCCCGTGGGGTAACGGATGTAATCAAAGTTAATACCATCAACATCATACCTGGTTACGATGTCCATCACAACCTTGTATATATAATCTTGGGCACCCGGCACACCAGGATCCAAGTTATAATAATTCCCATCGAGTATGTAGCCATTTACATCCGTCATTGCCCACTCAGGATGGAGCGTCCATACGTGTCCAGCCGGTGCATTTCCCCATCCACTGTTCCAAATTCGGTAAGTTACTATCCAAGGATGCACCTCAATTCCTGCAGCATGAGCCTTCGTAATCAAATCGGCAAGTGGGTCGAATGGCGGTGGATCGATTATATTCGTCGCTCGAGGCTCATATGCAGAGTCATAATATGCGTCACCACATTTACGTACTTCAGGGATGACTACATTGTAGTTGTATGCACTTAGCGTGTTGACAAGCGCAGTTACCTGGTCCGCACTTAAAATCCCGTCGTGCCAGGTATCAGCCCAGACAGCGCGAAACTCTCTGGGCGGCATTGCGGTCTGGAATGTGTAATCATTGGAAACCGCTGAATTTCCATAGGCATCGTCTGATTTGACTCGGTAATGGTACAGCCTCGACGGAGTAAGACCCGTAATGGTGACACTATGGTTGGTCACCAGCGTTGTGTCTTTTGTCGTCTGATTGCCGTAGTTCGTGTCAGGCCCATACTCCACCTGCGATGTCGCTGGTTCATCGGTGGTCCAGGTTATAATAGCACTGTTCGTACCTGGTTGAGCCGAGACATTAGAAACGACCGGAGGTGTAATGTCCAGCAGGAACCTGACCGCATCAGCCACCGCTCTCTTGCTCGTATTTGTGCCGTAATTGGTTATGCGAACATAGTTCCCAGTGCCTGCGTTCAGCGTGTACTGACCGAGTGAAACCCACTTACCTGCATTGGTAGTCTGATTCACGTTGACCGTGGTGTCGCCGCTTGCATGGTGAATAATGTGCTGAGTTGCCGAGTATGCGTTGCTTACAGTCGGATACCAAGTGTATACATACCACCTTGAGTCGGTCGTGGGTATACTTGGCGTATATGTGGCGGTTGAAGTGCCGGAAGTATTTATTGAAGAGTACCGGAAATCACTTCCATATTTATTAGTCGCGTTCGTTGCTGTGGACCACGTTCCATTAAATGTGGCACTCGGATTGTCAACCACAATAGTCTGACAAAGTGCCGCTCCTGTGGCTAAAATGAAACACATGATAGTTAAGAATGTTTTGCTCAATACCGATTACCCTCCTCTTTGTTTCCAACGTTCGACACGCCATCTTCTCTACCTGAGTCCCAAAACTATGGAATCCACGTACGTCTGCACCCAGTAGCCATACCAAGGCTGAAGGTATTCCGACTCAGGAAAGTCATCAGGCAATCCTAGCGTCCGTAAACTCTGACTAGTGTTGTCCCACCACCAGCCAATCGAACTTA